>ERZ837380.666-NODE-666-length-49665-cov-16.416650_pt1 | contig 49665 bp, 60 predicted proteins | sample MGYA00519685_ERZ837380 | MGnify/ENA primary metagenome ERZ837380 (study PRJEB31850, sample SAMEA3708817) | human gut metagenome | biome: human gut; feature: human-associated habitat; material: faeces | place: China | collected 2014 ...
AGCGCAACCTTGCCAAGGTTGAGGTAGCGAGTTCGAGCCTCGTCATCCGCTCCAATTTAAAAGGCTTCATATGAAGCCTTTTGTTATTCGGCACCATAGCCAAGTGGTAAGGCAGAGCTCTGCAAAAGCTTTATGCCCCAGTTCAAATCTGGGTGGTGCCTCCAACAAAAAAGTCTTGAAACACCAGTAATTACAAGGGTTTCAGGACTTTTTTTACTTTATAAAATGAACTAAAAATTGAACTTGTACTTGGTCGATTTATAGTCGATTCGTGCCCGTTTTTGCTTCAAAATTTATCTCATTTTATAAAAATGTCTTCAAAATTAAAACATATTTATAATAGACATAATTAAAGTAAAAAGTCTATAAACAACAAATTGTGAATAAGCTGTAAAATCTTATGTAATTTTGCCTATTTTTTACTATAAGTATATGAAAGTAAAATTATATCACATGTTGATTAAGAAAGGATGCAAATTATGTCAAAAGAATTATGTTTAATTGTTGACGATAAGTCATACAAAGTTAGTGAAACTAAACTAAAAGATAAGCCTTATTATCAGGTAAGAATTAAAAACGGTTGTTATAAAAATGGAAAAACCAAATATAAAACAGTTTCGTCAAATACAATTAACGACTTACCTGAAAAAATTAAAAATGTGCAAAAATGTTGTATTACTGACACTAATAATATAACCATAGAACAACTTTGCTCTGAATGGCTAAAATATAAGTTCGGTAATATTGCACCTGCAACATATGATAAAATTGAAAGCGTAGTTAATTCTCACATAAAAAATGAAATAGGCGATTTTAATTTAGAAAACTTTAATGCAGAGTTTTTACAGAAATATGTTTATCGCCTTTCAAAAAATGGTAATTTAAAAACCGGTAAGGGATTATCCTATAATACAATTAGAAAAATTATTTCGGTTTTGTATGAATTAAATGAATATGCTATTTATAAAGAATATCTCGACAAAAATGTTGTAAAATACTTGGAAATACCTAAAATGGTAAAAAAACCGGAACCAAGAAAGATTATGTCTGAAGTTGAACTTAATATTTTTTTAAAAGAACTATTAAAAAAAGATAGGTTCGGAAATTATGTTTATTACTATAAAAATGCTATTATGTTTATGCTTTGTACAGGATTAAGAACTTGCGAATTATTTGCATTACAATGGGATATGGTAGATCTTGAAAACAAAGTTGTTAAAATTGAAAGAAATAAAATCAGAACAGCTAAAAGAAGTGTTACCGGGAAAAAAATTGAAGGATACAAAACCATTATAGTTGATGAAACAAAAAATATGTCTTCTAAAAGATATGTTCCACTAACTGATATGGCAGTTAATATTTTGAAAGAACAAAAAGAAAAGGTGACAACTAAAGTATGTTTTCCAAATAAAGATGGTCGTATCGTTAAGCAATCAACTTTTAATCACAATTTTACTCGAATTTGCAAGAATGCAAATGTAAATGTAGCTCCGTATTCGTTAAGACATACTTTTGCTTGTAATGCTTATTACAATTCCAAAGTCTCACTCGAAGAATTATCTAAAATTATGGGTCATTCTTCAACAAAAGTGGCATATACTATATACATTCACCAAATGAAAGAAAAAGAAAAACTCATTGCTGATAAACTTGAAGGAATGTATAACATTGAGTTTGATAAAATTTCATAGTGTTGACTTTAGTAAAAAAGCGTACTATAATACTTTTATAAAGTATTTTATCTTAAAGTTATAAATTTTATTGACAGTTATTTTTTGATTTACTCATGAAGTAACTGTCTTTTTTTTAGCTCATTAATGTGTATTTTACATGTTGATGGGCTTTTTTTGCTTTAAGGTATTATACTTTTAATTTTATATAAAAGGAGTAAAAAATATGAAAATTATTAAGCGTAACGGTAAAGAAGTTGATTTTGATGTCACCAAAATTCAAAATGCAATTAGAAAAGCATCAAAAGCTACAATTGATGAAAGTTTGTCTGAAGAGGAACTCAAAGAAATTTCTGATTATTTAACTTTTAAAATTGGTAAACTTCATTATTCGCCAAATGTTGAAGAAATTCAGCATATGGTTCAAAAACAAATCATGGCTGCCGGCAAATTCAATATTGCTACAAATTATATTGAGTATCGCTATAAGCACGACCTTATGAGAAAAGCCAACTCTACTGATGATGTTATTTTATCAATTATTGACCGCGACAACGAAGAAATAAAACAGGAAAATTCAAATAAGAATCCAACTGTTAATTCAGTTCAGCGTGATTATATGGCTGGAGAAATCTCAAAAGATTTGACTTCTCGAATTATTTTGCCCGAAGATGTTTTACAAGCACATAAAGAGGGTATTATTCATGTACACGATATGGACTATTTTGTTCAACATATGCATAACTGTGACCTTGTAAATCTTGAAGATATGCTCCAAAACGGTACTGTTATCAGTGAAACCATGATTGAAAAGCCACATAGTTTCTCAACAGCGTGCAATATAACAACTCAAATAATTGCACAAGTGGCATCCAATCAATACGGCGGTCAATCTATTTCTTTGGCACATTTAGCACCATTTGTTGATATAAGCCGAAAGAAAATAAGAAAACAACTTATTGAAGAAGAAGCAGCAACCGGAATTAAACTCAATGAAAAACAACTTGATTCTGTTATTGAACTTCGTCTTAAAGAAGAAATTAAGCGAGGTATTCAAATGATTCAATATCAAGTTGTTACTCTTGAAACAACTAATGGTCAAACGCCTTTTATTACGGAATCAATGTATCTTAATGAAGCTAAAAATGAACAAGAAAAACATGACCTTGCAATGCTTATAGAAGAAACATTAAAACAAAGAATTCAAGGTGTTAAGAACGAAAACGGAGTTTGGATAACACCTGCGTTTCCTAAACTTATTTATATTCTTGAAGAAGATAATATAAATGAAGATGCGCCGTATTATTATTTAACTCAACTTGCAGCTAAATGCACAGCTAAAAGAATGGTTCCTGATTATGTGAGCGAAAAGATAATGCTCGAATTAAAAGGGGATGTTTATCCTCCAATGGGTTGTAGATCTTTTCTTACACCGGATAGATTTACTGATAAAGGTGTAGGAAATATTTCAAATGCCAATAATTATGAACCTGATAAACATAAATATTATGGCAGATTTAATCAAGGTGTTGTAACGATTAATCTTGTTGATGTTGCATTATCTTCAAAAGGCAATATCAACGACTTTTGGAAGATATTTGATGAAAGACTTAATCTCTGTAAGAAAGCTCTTATTTGCAGGCACAAAAGACTTTTAGGCACGACATCAGATGTTGCTCCGATTCTTTGGCAACATGGCGCACTTGCGAGACTTAAAAAAGGAGAAAAAATCGACAAACTTTTATTTAACGGTTATTCAACCATTTCACTTGGATATGCAGGTCTTTATGAATGTACATATTATATGACCGGTAAAAGTCATACTGACGATAACGGAGGAAAGCCTTTTGCTATTGCGGTTATGGAACACTTAAATGACAAATGCAATGAGTGGAAAAAGGAAACCAATATTGATTTCTCCTTATATGGCACACCTTTGGAATCAACAACATATAAGTTTGCAAAATGCTTACAAAAAAGATTTGGTAAGATCGAAAATGTAACCGATCATAATTATATTACCAATTCATATCATGTCTGCGTAAGAGAAAATATTGATGCTTTCACAAAATTAAAATTTGAATCAGAATTTCAAAAACTTTCACCGGGTGGCTGTATAAGTTATGTTGAAGTACCAAATATGTTGAATAATATTCCAGCGGTTCTTCAAGTTATTAAATATATTTATGATAATATTATGTATGCCGAGCTTAATACAAAGAGTGACTATTGCCAATGCTGTGGTTATGACGGCGAAATTCAGATAGTTGAAAATGAAGACGGTAAACTTATTTGGCATTGTCCGAAATGCGGAAATGAGGATCAAGAAAAAATGAATGTTGCAAGAAGAACTTGCGGCTATATCGGAACTCAATTTTGGAATCAGGGAAGAACTCAAGAAATTAAGGATAGAGTATTACACTTATAATATTTTAATAATAAAAAAAGAGTGCGCAAGCACTCTTTTTTATTTTTTTATTTATAATGAAAATTTGTAAAAATTATTTTTTATTACTATATATGTGTAGGCGAACAAGTTGGCATTAAAATATAAACAATTTTGAAAGAAGAAAGGAAAATAAATATGGCTTCAATAAATGGAATTTGCATTAAAAATTTAAAATACAAAAAACACAATGACAAATATACTGGTAGAATACAACTTGACAATAAACCAATCGGTTATTTTACTTTATCAAATAACTTCTTTGATTATAAAATCAATTATAATAATCAAAAACTTGTTAATAATATAGATATTTTGTTTTGTGATGAAACAGCACTGTTAAAAGCAATTGTTCAGGACCAAGAAAATTATAAAGAATTCATTTTTAGAGTGAACAGATATTTTATGTCGGATAATATATTAGAAACAGGTTTTTTAGGAGAAAAAATAGATGATTTTATAAAAAAGCTTATTGAATTAAAACAATTGGAAACAAAAATACATAAAGAAAAATTGAAAAATAATGAAAGCACAAACATTTGGTTAAATTTCAAAGAGGGGGATACATATCATGATTATTTCGGCAAGCAGAAGAACTGATATTCCTGCATTCTATTCTGATTGGTTTATGAATAAAATAAGAAATGGCTTTTTCTATAAATATAATAAAAAAATGAATTGCTATGAAAAAATATCACTTGAACATCAAGATGTTGAATGTATTGTTTTTTGGACTAAAAACGCAGAACCGATTACAAAATATTTATCTGAACTTAAAGCGACAGGATATAAATTTTATTTTCAATATTCTATAACGCCTTATGGAAAAGATGTTGAACCCAAAATAAATAATAAAAGGCAAATAATGAATAATTTCATTAATATATCAAATACATATGGTAAAGATACCGTCATATGGCGATATGACCCGATTTTATTAACAAAAAAATATACAATTGATTTTCATATCAAATCATTCAGGCAACTTGCGAAAGTATTGTCAAAATATACAGATGAATGTATTATCAGTTTTGTTGATGAAATATCAAAAGGAAATCAAACAATATATTACGAAGCACCAAATCAAGATGAAATTGTAACTATTGCAAAGGCTTTTTCGCATATTGCTAAACAATATGGACTAAAAATAAAAACTTGTGCAGAAAAAGTTGATTTATCAAAATACGGCATAGAACATGCGGCATGTATAGATAAAGAAAAAATTGAAGATATAACAGGACAATTTCTTAATGTAAAAAAAGACCATTCTCAGAGAGCTGATTGTTGTTGCGTATCTTCGTTTGACATTGGCGAATATTTTTCTTGCTTACATCAATGTGCTTATTGTTACGCCGGAGGTACAAATGTATTTCAATGTGAGCACAATAAATCTATCAATGTTATTGAATCTCCGCTTTTTTTTGGTAATCTTGATTCACGCTTAACAGTTAAAAAAAGAAAGTTTCAATCAATTGTATCAAATGAACAAGTAACTTTGTTTTAGTTGTTGACAATAGAATTTGATTAGTATATAATTTATTTATAAAGTTATATTTCATTTTAAGTAATTATTTATTTAGTTATATTGTCAAGCCGATGTTTATTTATTACATTTATTGTTAAAGGGTTTTTGATAGTATAACTTTTTTTGTTATATAACTTTAAATAAATGCATTATAAATTGCATTTGTTTTGAGAGGAGTTTGATATGATAAAAGACGAAATGATTAATTACAATTTAATTAAATCTTTTTTATCCTCAGATGATAAATTTGAAAAAACCGCTGCTTCTTGTCTAATTAAGAATGTATTGACTTTTATTGACGGCGATAAAAACGATGTTCGTTCTTATAATATTGATATTAACAATGTTAAAGCAGCACTTGTTTTCGTACAAGGAATAGCATTAAACCATTCTGCAAGACAATTTATTTTTTATTATACAGCTGAAATGATAAATGAGTTAAAAATCGAGGATATTGATACTTTTGCTCATTTATTTTACAAGAATTTTACCGACTATAATAAAGAAGAAATTATGGATTTTGATGAAAGCTTAAAAGATTTTTAATTTATCTGTTGACTTTAGCTAATACTTGAGTTAATATGAAACTGTAATAAGTTATATTTTCTTTTAAGTTATTGAACCATCATTAAAAATGGTTGTTTGCGTTATTCTTTTCCTTGAAAAAATGGGAATTCTTGAAGTCATAAAAATAGATGCTATTCTATTTTTATGACTTTTTTGTTTTCCGCACAGCAGTCGGCTGTGTATATTTTTTTAAGTTTGTTTAACTAATTAGTTTTTTATAATTAGCCATAGCAAACATTATATATACAAAATCCATGTTATTGCAATATGGTTATTGAATTAAGCACTTATTATTGATTTTGATAAATCAATTTTAAGTGCTTTTTTTCATTATTACTTCCTTTTTATTGCGGTAACAGATTTGTGGGGAATTTGTTATTTGATTATATATATTATATTATTCCCCACAACACACAAAAATGGATTATATATTGTTTGTATATTTCATTTAATTCTAAAAAATATTTAATTGCCATTAAAATGCAAAAAAAATTAGAAAGAGGTATAAAATTATGGCTATTTATTATGAAACACTTATGCACGAACTAAAAGTAAGGATCGCTTGGTTAAATAAACAACTTCTTGAATCTTTAGAAGAAGAAAGAAGATGTAAAGATAATTGTGATTTTGAGGGCTTTGCAGAAGCTTATCAAAAAAGCAAAAAAATAATTGATGAATCCTACACACTCGAATATAAGTTAAATTTCATTGAAAAAAACATGAATGCTTAATTATAGTTGAAAAAGCCGTTGTTAAACAACGGCTTTTTTGTTTGTGTAAGGTTCTTAAGAATTTTATGATTCAAAATAAAAAAATAAGGAGATTATTAAAATGGCATTGTCTAAAACTACTAAACAGGATTTGTTTTTAAAACTTTCTACTGAAAATAAAGCTTTAAGAAAGATCCTTATAGAAAAAGATTCTGAAATTGAAGAAGAACGAGAAGCTAAAGAACTTTTAAACAAATATCATGAGGAAGATTTTGAAAAAGCTTTTTCTTTTGCGAAAAAAATGGTTCTGCTTACTATATCAAATTTTGGTGATTCAAGAAGTTTGAAAAATAAAATTATTTCTATTTTTCAACAACTTGTTAATGACGATGTGATAAACCGAAATGTTAAAAAATATGCGGAAATAATTTACAATCCTATTCTTACTGAAAAGGAAAAACAGCACCGTCTAAATATCGCTAAGAAAAACTCAACAGATGTATCAAATATAGAATATATTGCGGCTACAAGAGAATTAAAAAATTCTGGTATTTTTACACTTCATCCGGAGTTTCGCAAATTTTGTGATTCTAACATAAATATTGTTCAAATATTAGAATTCGATTCTTTTGGCGTTATTGAACATAACGAATTTGGTCCGTTTTTAAAACTAAATACTGAATCAGCCGAGTATAAAGAATACTTATATGCAAAATCAATAAACGGTATAGCATGTTATTTATTACAAAATGATTCATTTTATGATGAGTTTATTCAAATGCTTAGCAATAAAGAATCAGAAAAAATTAAAAAAATTGCTTGATTAAGGAGATTTACATGAAAAAAATCATTTCATCAATTTTAGCTTTATTAACATTTGTAGTAGCATCTTCAACAGTATCAGAAACATTGGCTGCAGAACCGACAGCTTTTCTGGAAACAAAAAACATTGTTGTAAATAACTTACAGCAGCAACTTGTTTACGATACTAATGTTGAAAATACAAAGTTAACTTATGAACTTGAAAATACAACGCTTAATATAAATTTTAGTAAATTAGGAATATATTCTGTCTATGAAAAAGCAAACATCCTTCCTTTTTCTATTAACAGGACTTTTGATAACAATAAAGAATGTATATATTCATCAGCACTAACCAATAGTATATCAATTTCTGAATTAATAAAAGGTAATAGTTATGAACTTTATGTTTATGAAGGGAACTTACCAAATGATGAAAATTTTATAAAAGAAATAAAATTTACTATTGCACCGGAAATTCCTAAAAATATTACTTTTGAAACTATTTCAGACAAAGTTATTTTGAAATGGAACGATGTTAATAATGCTGATTTTTACAATATTTATCGAAATGGTGAATATATTGCAACTTCAAAAAATAACACTTTTACTGATAAAAATTTAAAAGATAATACTGTTTATCAATATCAAATTTGTTCAGCAAGTAATGATATTAAAAGTGCAAAATCAGATATTATTGAAACAAAAACTACTAAAAAATATCGAGCAAGGGTTTCAGGTAAATGTAAAACTTGGGCTAATTATCAAGCAGTAACGGATACAAGTTCACCACAATACAAATTATTAAATTCTGATGAATGCTATACAGATGAAGAAACAGGAATCAGAATGGTTGATGATTGTTATTGTGTCGCTCTTGGAAGTTATTATGGTTCAAAAATAGGTCAAAAATACTTAATAAAGCTTTCATCAGGAAATGAATTTAAGGCAATTCTTTGTGACCAAAAATCAGACAGACATACTGATGAAAAACATCAGTATGCCAAAAAGAACAAAGATATAATTGAATTTTACATTGATAAGGCATATAAACCGTCTTGCGTAGACGGAAGTTACAACGCACTATCTCAATTTAAAGGCTCAGTTGTATCAATTGAAAAAATAAAATAGGAGGAAAAAATGAGTCAGCAAATTACATTTGCTTCAATAATTGCTGAAAATAACAAACCCAAACCATTATTTTCAGTTGGTGATTTAGTGTATTGTCTAATTTATGATGAAATTCGTGAGGTTAAAATAACAGAACATTTTGAATTTAAAGATAAAGATGGTACATTTCGTGAACATCGCTATTGGGGTGATACAACGAATAAAAATTATCACGAATGCTTTGGCGAAAATGATTTGGGAAAAGAAGTATTTAAAAATTATGATGAGGCTAAGAAAAAGGCACAAAAAAATTCAGCATTGAATCCTTGTGTTGATTTTTCTAAAAAAAACATTGTAAAACAAATTGTTGAACTTGACAAAAATGAAAATTGGAAACATGAACATTGGCACAGATTCATTCTTTTGTTTGATGATAACACTGTGGCATATAAAGATACAGTTTGTTATTCATTTGCTAAAAGTTTTGATAATGAAAAGGATGCACTTAAGTTTTTTGAATATATAAAGAAAAAATTCAAGATAACAGGTAAATCAACGAGTATTGATTATAAATTTAAACCTGCAAATATAGATGTTATTTTGCCGGAAGAACTGCAGCTCTATTATTGCTGTGATTCTGAAAAGTTTGATGTTAACAATTATGCATCAAGAGAATACTTTTATAACCATTATTTTAAACCAATGTATTGATTAAACATAATTAAGGAGGATTTTTGTATGAATACAAAAGAAGAAAAAGAAGTAATTACTTCTTCAAAAGAAAACAACACTGAACAAAAAGCAGAAAAGGTTGAAATTGAAAAGAAAACTTCAAAAACCACTAAAAAAGGAGCAAAAAAGGTAGCAGAAAAAAACAGCGAATATAATCCGTTAAATCCGGCAAATTTACCTGTTCCGAACACATTTGACATTGAAAAATCGTTAACAAAAATCGAAGATGTGGATGAAAACGGTCAACCAACGGTAACAAAGTATATGCCTGTCGCAGCAAGACTGGCTTGGTTTCTTCAAAATAATCCTAACATTCCTTCACCACTCACTCAACTTGTAAGTGCTGATAACGGAATAATTATTTATGAAGCAACTTTGGCAGATGAAAACGGTAAAATTTTGGCTAACGCTCATGGTGTTGATATGCTTGCTAATTATTCACCTGAATATGCATACATGGCTTACCTAAAGGCTGAAACGCAAGCTGTCGGTCGTGTACTTCGTAACAGAGGCTATGGAATTGCTTTTGATGATGAAACCGGCAACGAAGGACAGCCTATTGATGAAAAACCGATTGATGGCAAAATTCCTTCACTTAATGAAACTATTAACGCTGAAGAACAGCCAAAATTAAAAGCTAAGAATAAAGAAACAAAAAATTCACCAAATGATGAAACTTCAGTTGATTTTGTTTGCTTCGATTCATTATCTCAGCTTGAAAAGAACATTGCCGTTCTTAAAGCACCATATCCGATTTCAATTGACTTTGGTGGTGAAAATCTTAAAGGAGAAACAACTTGGGTAATTGCAGCTAAATTAAAGAAAGCCGGCAATGGTTTAGATGTTCTCGTTAATTCTTTGAATTGGGGAATAAGTAAAAATTTGCAAAAGGAATTAAGTGAAGAATCAGACTTGACTTATCCTGTTTTTGCCAAAACTTTGCTTAATCTTCTTGAAGATAAAGAGGCTTATAAAAATGCTCTTAATGAAATTAAGAAAAGAGATTTTAATAAGGGCTAAAAAAATAAACAGGTAGGTGAAACCTATGTATGATTTGGAAAAACTTAAAAATGGTATTTCCATAATTGATTACGGTCAAAATGTATATGGCTATACACCGGAGAAAAAAAGAACTAACTATTGGGGATTTAAAGAATTCGATTCGCTAATGGTTAATATTAACAAAAATTGTTTTTTTCGTAATTCTGAATATAAACAAGGGTCAAAATCTTCTTCATGCAATCATTCAGCAGGTAGTATATTGGATTTTATAATGCATGTTGAAAATTGCAGTTTAGATGAAGCTATAAAAAAACTCAAAGAATATAACGATAAAAACGGTGTTGTTGATAAAAACTATCAAGTGCGCAAGTATGTAACAAAACCAAAAAAATTTGTAATTCCGATTAAAGCGAATACAAATAAACATGCTTTTGGCTATCTTGTGAAAGAACGAAAAATAACACCTGTTGTTTTTAATTCTATGGTTAAACGAAAATATTTATACGAAGAAGTTGGATATTATCGTAATGCAATTTTTTGTTCTTATATTGATAAAAAAATGGTTTTTGCTCAAAGATGTAGTTGTAGGCAAGATATTGATAGAGATAAAAGAAAAAGAGATGTTTCAGGTTCATCATATGAAGAATGCTTTTTTGTTGATAATAAGGCATCTTCGTTGATTGTAACCGAAGCAACTATTGATACACTTTCTTTTATGTCTCTTTTGGAAATTAACGGTATCAGGTTTAATAACTACAACCATTTGGGGCTTACCGGTACAAATAAAGCCGCAGCAGTTCTTAATATTCTTGATAAATATCCACATATTACAACACTTTTTACCGCTTTCGATAACGATGAAGCAGGAAAAGATGCGTTTGATTTTGTTTTAACAAATCTTCGCAATAAAATGCATTGGACCGGCAAAATCATAAATGTAGGTTCTACATATGATGATTTAAACGATATTAATGATATTTTAAAAAAATATGTTGAAAACGATGATGAAGATATTATGAAAGAAATTCAAGAATATTTTAAGATGATCAAATGCACTTTTAGGAGGTGATTGTCGTGAAAACAATGGAGGATTTTTTAAAATTAAAAGATAAGTATATAGAAAAAGGTTATTCAGTTAAAGAAATAATCAAAATATTTAATATACTTGACAAACAATATATAGAAAAAATCGGTAATGCTGAAAGTAAAAATGAATTTAATGCTTACAGTACAGAAAGATTTATGTTGTTCTGCGTTAAAAGAAGCATGATTGCATCTTTAAATCCTCCGGCAAATTCATTTGAATGTAGTGAATTCGACCAAATTCGTTTTACTGCATAGTTAATTATTTTGAAAAGGGCTTCGTGTTTACGAAGTCCTTCTTTTTTTGATTATTACATATTGACAATAACTAAATATTGCCTTATAATTATTATATAAATTATTATTTTATTTAAGTTATTGTTTTATTGACAGTTATTTTTGATTGATTCAGAAATAGCTGTCTTTTTTTATGCCTATTTTTACGGTTATATGTAAAATAGGCATTTTTTATGTGATTTTTTAAAGTAGTAATTTATATAATACATTATTTTAGGAGGAGTTTTATGAAAAAACTTTTAGTTTTTATATTGGAAAGTGTATTTGTTATTTTCCTTGCTCTTATCTCTTACGGATTTAGTTTCGGAATTTTACAACTTGTATTTCTTATTTTCAATATTCGTCTTACTTTAACTGCATTCATTATTTTTACGGCTTTGTTTTCCGCATCTGCATTTTTTGTTTTTATAATGATGAAAATTGCTACAATTAGTGATAACAAAAGTATTAGAAATAAGGAGTGTGATAAATAGGTGAAAAATTTAATCATCGAAAAAGCAAAAGAAGAATCTATTAAAACCGGAATTGATCTGTATCTACAATCACATGACGGAAAAAAAATTTACGGATATTGTAAAAAAAATGATATAAAATCATTAGACTGGATATTAGGCAAAATCTCTTTAAGTTATAAAGACAAAAAGCTTAATTGCAATCCAGTCTTTTTTTTATATCCAATTAGATATGTCGAGTTATACAAAAATGTTCAAATTATTGAAACCTTAAGAGAAGGTAAAACATTTTATACTTACACAATTTTTAAAAACAGAAATTGTGATAATGAAAACCAAATGTTTAGAACTGTTAATGAAACAAGAAATTTTATTGATTCTTTTGAGTTCTATTCTGAAGAAGACAAAAATTGGTTTTTAATTAAAGAATAACGGAGGAATTTACTATGGGAAACAAATTAACACAAAAAGAAATAAACAAAATTATAGAAAACCATAAACACTGGTTAAATGAAGATGTTGATGGTTGGGATAATATGAAAGCCAATTTTTCTAATCAAGACCTTAGTTATGTATACCTTAGTGGTGCAAATCTTCATGGTGCGGACCTTGGTGGTGCAGACCTTAGTTATGCAAACCTTAGTGGTGCAGACATTAGTGGTACAAACCTTAGTTACGCAAACATTAGGCATGCAAACCTTAGTGGTGCAAACATTAGTTGTGCAGACATTAGTTGTGCAAACATTAGTCGTACAAACCTTCGTGGTACAAACCTTAGTTATGCAAGCCTTTGTGGTGCAAACCTTATTTATGCAAACCTTAGTGGTGCAAACCTCAGTCATGCAAACCTTAGTAATGCAGACCTTAGTGATGCAGATATTAATTATGCAAACCTTAGTTATGCAAACCTTAATTACGCAAACCTTAGTGATGTAGACTTTCGTGGTACAGACCTTCGTAATGCAAAACTTTGTAATGCAAACCTTTGTTTTGCAAACCTTAGTGGTGCAAATCTTCATGGTGCGGAACTTGGTAGTGCAGACTTTCGTAGCGCAAACCTTAATAATGCAGACCTTTCAGGCACAAAAAACATGATGTACATTCCAATGGCTTGTCCTGAAGAAGGTTCATTTATTGGTTTTAAGAAAGCCGTATGTGCAGGTAAAGACTACATTGTAAAGCTTGAAATTTCAGCGGATGCTCTTAGAAGTTCAGCCACAAGAAGAAAATGTCGTTGCAATAAGGCAAAGGTTTTAGAAATTCAAAACATAGACGGTTCAAAAGCAAATATTGATGTTGTACATAGTATATGCGACCCATCGTTTCAGTATAAAACAGGTCAAATAGTTGAAGAACCTAAATTTGACAATAATCGTTTTAATGAATGTTCTAAAGGTATTCATTTCTTTATTAATCGTCAAGAAGCAGTTAATTATTAGTCGTATATAACGACAGGAGGTAGTTTTATGAATCAAAATACAAATTTAGGAGGAATTTTATCATGTTAGAACAATTAAATCCTAACAAGAAAAAAGTTGTTATTATTGAAGCATCATACATACACGAACCGGTTGTCGGACAATGTGTTGTATTTTGTAACTCTCAAACTTGTCAGGTTGTTAAAACCTCAAAGGTGGTTGATATTATACGAAACGATAAGGCACATTGTTGTGTGATGTTTGAAACCCAAAACTCAATTTATCAAATTACATATCGTTTGTGTTTGTAAAAAACAATTTGGAGGTAACTATGACTGAAATTCAAAAAGCACAACAGCTTCTTGAAAAAGAATTTGGACCAAATTGGCGCATAATTGCTGCTCAACTTGGTACAGAAGACTTAACAAGAAGAGTTGGAAAAGAGCTAACATCATTTATGGCATTCCCGGAACGAGGAAATGAAGGGTCAAACAAATATCGTGGTAACTGTTCACCAAAGGTTGTAGAAGCTATCTTAAAATATGTTCTTGATACAAAGAAATATTATGGCAAAGATATGAGCAATTTTAAATTACTTGATCCAATGTCAGGTAGTGGTACTTCCGGCGCAGTTGCAGACAAATACGGTATTGAGTCAGTTCTTTATGACCTTAATCCTAATCCAAATAAAGGAAAGGGTAATTGGAATGCACTCAAAGATGATGTTGAAGATTCGGCAGATTTGATTTTTTGGCATCCACCGTATGATGCAATTATCAAATACAGCGGCAATATGTGGGGTAAACCACATCCGGATGATTTATCTCGTTGCGATAGTTATGAAGAATTTTGTGACAAGATGAACCTTGTCGTAAGAAAACTTTTTACTGCACTTCGTAATGATGGTCGTTTGGCTATTCTTGTAGGCGATATTCGTGAACGAGACAGAGGCGGTTTTCACTCAATGCAGAAAGATTTGATGCGTATGGGTGAATTTGAGTCCTTTATCGTTAAGGGACAATTTAACTGTGTTTCTGACACAAGAACATACAAGAAACCTTTTATCCCTGTTGTAACTGAGTATATGTTAGTTTATCACAAAGATAATCCTATCATAGTGCCTGTTAGTTGGGTTAAAAACAATGAGTTCAGCATATTGGAAAAAGATTATATAGGATTAACTTGGAATCATCTTATACGCTCTGTTATCGAGTATATGGGCGGTCAAGCTAAGTTATCAGATATAGCCGATATGTTAAAGAAACACCCAAAAGCAAAGAAAAACACTCATTACCGAGAGCGTATTCGTGCTACTGTTTATGAACATAGTTCGGATTACATTAACAAGGGTAATGGTGTTTATGCTTTAGTTTATTAACAATCAACATATAAGAAAGGATAACTTCATTATGAGTTATAAAACTGGAAAGAAATCAATAAAAGCTAAGTTAAGTGTACCAAAATTCAAGAATATAAATGAATTGTTTCGGTATTTGGTTGATATTCAACCTTCACACAACGAGAAAACAAACGAATTGGATGTTTTGATTGCTTACGCTAAAAAAGCATACGGTACAATTAAAACTATCGTTTGCCCGGATGATGTGAAATATTTCACATACAATCCAACTACAGATGCTGAATATTGGTACAGTGTTAAGAAAGATACTCTTAAAGGCAATGAACTGCTAAAAGTATGCTGTCAAAATATTGTATTTAATATTTTTTGTACCATTGACGGCGTTTCATCAGAAAATGATTTTAATGTTATTAATACAGTTTTTGATGAAGCAAACAATTACAATGAATTTCACCCTGTATGGTGTGAATTTTTAAATAATTGTAATAAAAAAGAGTGATTTTATGGATAGCTTAATAAGAAATATTGGAGGAAAAAATATGAAATTCAAAAGCAAATTAGGTACAAGACTTTTAGTTAATGAATTGGATGACCTTCTTAATGATGGCTTGTCAATATGGGAACAAACTTTTAATAATGATGTAAGACTTTTATCAGTAGAATGTGATAAACATTCTACTAAAAAGAAAATTGTTATTGAAAAAGAAAAAGCTAAAAATCTTGGCTACGAAATTGAAATTCATTAATTTAGGAGGATTATAAAATGTCAAAGTTTTATAAAGTGAAAATTGAAGAAGAATTCAGCCGCAATGTTATTGTCAAAGCTGACAGTAGCGATGAGGCTTATAAAGTAATCGAAGATCTTTGCAACAACGGTATCATTGATTTAAACAGTGATGACTTTAATTCAAGACAATGGAAAGTTATCGGTGAAGAAAAGACATTAGATGGAAGTGAACCTGAGTTTAAGTCAAGAGAACTGTATAATTGTTCTGGTTATCTAAACCCTGATGATTACATATTTACAAATGGCATTCGGGTAAATGCTTTACAAAAATACTTACTTCAAAAATATGTTTGCGCTGTATGCTCTCCTTTTGCAGATATGATTTTCAAAGTTATTTCAAAAATTGCTTCAGATGACTTCACTCATACAAAGGATGAAAGGTTTTTTGCTTTATGTGAATTACTTCCTGATGTATCGTATGAGGAAATTTTACCTTTTATGGCTGAAAGTGAAGTAACTGTTGGCACACTTGAAAAATACGGAGGTTAAATCTATGAGCAAATATAAAATCAAGGCAAAATGTACTTCTTATTACTATGGTTATCCACAGGCAAAAAGCACGATAGTGTTAAAAGGCATCTATTTTACTGCTAAAGTGGAATGGTATGGAAATCAAGGATTTGATTCTATTGTTGTTAAGCCTGTATCTAACAAATGCAATGGCTACTTTTGGGAATTAAATGCATTTATGAAAGCTTTTTATGATTCATCAGAAAAGGTTCAGTGCAAATTAAGAGAGCTGAAAGAACAACAAGAAATCACTTTGGAGGTATAAATAACATGTTACTGAAAAAGAATCAGGTAATATCTATTTCAGGCGATAGTAAAGAACTTGGTATTGAAGATTACAATGTACGAGTTAATACGCTTGCTACGGTTCTTGAAAATCAAGTCAATAATTATCAAAAGAAAATACTTGTTACCCTTAATAACATTGACGGCGATTCAAATGTTTGCACAAGAGTATTCATTAAAAAAATTGCTCCTTTGCCAAAATATTTTGATGAACCAATCAATAAATCAATGCAAAAGATTATTGATTCCAAAAGACCGGATAAACATATTGAAGAACTTGCAGGACTATTAGCAATGTTCTTTGGTTTAAATTCAAACAACTATAAGTTGTATGGTCCTTTTGGAATGCTTGCACATTATTCAATTTTCCTAAAATTCAATGACAATAAATTATTCCTTTTGGATTTAATTTGTAAGGATGATTGGTTTTATTATCGTGATGATAAGTTCACTAAAAAAATAGTCCGTAATGATACCGGTAATACATTAACTGAGCTTAATTTAATGAATTATACATGGAAACCATTACCGAAGGATTTTGAAAAAATCATTGATATTGTCAAAGAGCAAAACGATGAAATTTAAGGAAAAGTAAAGATTATGTTACTTTGTATTGATTTAGAAAATCGACAGTTAGTAATGAGTTTGCTTTTTTCTTATATTGACAAAGAAGATTTTGTTACTGATGATGTAATTGATATTGGTTATGATACACAAATCATCAATATCATTGAAAACATTTTAAAACAAAACAAATTTACAAAAGAAGAAAAAACAAAGAATTAAAGGCAAAATCATAGAAAGGATTAAATTATGGAAAAATTCGAGGTAGAATTAGAAAATTTAACTGATAAAGAAAAGAAAACTTTTCTTCACTTGGTTAAAAAAAGTAAAAAACATTGTAGAAAGTGTATGAACGAAATATATTACAGTATTTGTCCAAATGGAAATATTGTAAGCAGTGTTGAAAAAAACACCTTTTACGATGATAACTGTTGGAAATTTGGAAATTATTATAACACCATAAAAGAAGCTGAATTTGCAAAGCAAAAGCAATTAGTATATCAAGAGTTGAAAAAATATGCCTTGGAACAAAATACTGAGGAAATTGATTGGACTAATAATTGTTCAAGTAAATTTTATATTACTTATGGTTGTCAAAATAACGAATTATATGTTTATTGTATGCAGACAATTAAATGTCCAAACACGGTATATTTTACCTCTAAAAAGATTGCAGAAAATGCAATTAAAGATATTGGTGAAGATAGAATTAAGAAGTATTTATTTGAAATTGATTAAAAGGAGATCAAGACGCTGCCAATTAAAAACTATACAACAAAAATTGATTGTTACCAGTCAATTGGAAAAATATTGCCGGTGAAAACATTTCAATTTTGGAAATAGCAGAAAAGAATTTACCAAACAATTGGTTTTATGCAGATAAATTTAAGGAGGTTCAATTATGAAAAAATTCAAAGTACATATAGCTGAAACATTAAGTAGAAATATATGTGTTGCAGCTATAAATCCTGAAGAAGCATGTGATATTGCTGACGAACTCTGCAATATGGATATTGTCTATCTTAATGGTAAAGACTTTGGCGACAGAAATGTCGAAGTTTTATGTGAGTTAGATAACAATGCAGAAAAAGTTTATACCAGAAAAGATATTAAAAACGGAATCAGCGAATATGAAACTGACGAGGAAATTTTCAGGCGTATTCAAAAACAATACCGAATTGAGGATGCTAAAAGGCATTGTGAAGATTTGGGTTATGATAATCTCAATTCTGACGATTTTGAAAATATTGCAGATACATTTTTGAACAACTATGACTGCAATATTGCAGAAAACGCACAATTTGAAAACATAATTGAAAATTATGTTACAAAAATATAAAAACGGTAAGTTTACTGATAATGTTACTCGTGCAGGTTGGTTTGGCTGGGTGTCCGACCTTCCTGAGATGGCTGAAGATTAAGGAGAAAAAATAATGAAAATTATATTATTAAACGACATTGATAGTCACGAAACAGATGCAGCGTTTTGTGTACCAGATGAAGTTTCATCTAACGATGTAAATTCTTATATTGAGAATTGTAGAAATATTGCCGGTGAAAACATTTCAATTTTGGAAATAGCAGAAAAAAATTTACCGGACAATTGGTTTTATGCGGATAAATGGGGCAATTTAAAAACCATTTATTATTAAGGAGGATTGCATTATGAAAATGCAAGAAAAAAAGCAAATTACTCTTCGTGAGTGGATTGCAAAATATAAAAACGGTGAGTTTACTGATAATGTTACTCGCAAAAGTTTAATTGCAGCAGGTTGGTTGGACTGGATGTCCGACTTTCCTGAAATGGCTGAATACAATATTCAAATCGGTGAATTCCTTGAAAGCATAATTGATGATTATTTTCTTGATACTTTTTATGTTTATTTTAAAGAGGTAGTACCAGCAGATAATTTTAAACCGCCTTATATAATTATTCACCTTAAACCGTTCATCAAAAGTATTGATTTTGACGAAATTATGGTTGTTATGAATAATGTGGATGAAGGCATTGATTATGTTGTTTATACATCACAAAATGATGTTGATACAACAGAATATTGTACCAATGAATTGTGGGAATTGATTGCTTATTTTGAGAATGTTCCTCTTATAACATTGAGAAAAGTTCAATCAAAAACACTTCCTGAAGGTTGGATATGGTGCAAATATGACGATAACAGTGGTCATTTAGAAAGTCCTAATGGCGAAGATTATTTCAGCTATGATATGAATACCGGTGAATATAAAATAACACCAGAAAGCAGTTATGATTTTTTCCTTGAAGAAAACTATGATATTCCCGGCGGATATTCAATTGGTGGATTTCAAGACTTTGTTAATTTTGCTGAAAAGTATATCAAGGAAAATGTTCTAAAAAACCACGAAAGGAAAAAATTATGATTGATTGTATCATTTCAAAAATTCAAGGCGGTTATAGAATTACTACTGAAAATGACCAAGAAGGTTTATTAAGTAGAATGTCTATGAGATATTTGGGGTACAGTAAAAAGAAAGCTTTAAGTGAGCACCGAAGAAATTTTAATTTAAAAGGTAAACACTTAAACATTATCGAAATTTAATAATATTAAAACAAAGAGTCAATTGTCAATAACATTTGGCTCTTTGCTTTTTAAGGAGGTATTTATTTTGAAAAAATATTGTCCGAAAGATTACAATATTGATGAAATCAGAAGAAACAATGTTAATTCTGAGGTCCAAGATTGGTATGACCTTATTAATCAACTGGGTATTAAAACACCTGTTGATTCAATGTTATATGCAATTGAACTTCAGTATCGTAATCATAATAGATATGGGGCAAGCAAGTTACCAAATCTAAAAGGTAATCAATATGCAGGTATGTTATATTATTTTCTTTTAGACCCTTTTAGATACGATAGGGGAGAAGAAAGTAAACAAGCTGCTGAAGAAATGCTTACATATCTTATTGAAAAAAGTATTAAAGTTGACACTGTATTAAAGTGGCAAAAACAAAATTAAGGAGATTCTTTATTATGAAAACTAAGACTTTAAATGTTACTTGTAGTTGCATGGCTACATATAATAGTTCTATCGAAGTACCGGCTGATATGTCTCTGGAAGATGCAATTGAGTATGCAAAAGAACATATTGACGAAATTGATATTGATACTCCATTAGAATATGTTGGAGACTCAGATTCTATTGACGAAGATAATTGTGAATTTTCTGAAAGCGATTGCAATGACAATGAAGAAAGTTGCTCGTTTGATGAAGATGAGGTTCTTGACTATAAGGATAAAAAAATCAAACCTATTGCTACCGTTGATGAGCTGATTGATGCAATTGAGAGTAACGATGATTTGGAATGGTATGTATCTAAATATACAGACTATTCAAATTTAGAACAAAGCTATCTTCAATTTAATGGAAGTTCACCTGCCGGCGAAGATATAAGTTTTTCTATTGATTTTGATGAAAGAAAATTACCGTGTGAACAAATTCAAAAAATCATTGATGACCTTGGTTCATATTATGAATGTTTTGATACAGAAGAACATGTTACAATGCTTCTTGAAGCCAAAAATAGCGGTCTTTCAGGTGTTCCTGATGTAGAAACACTTGTTGAGGATGCAAAAGAAATTGATGATATGATTAGGCAATTATCCGAATTTGTTGATAAATTACCTAAACAAGATGTTATCTTTAAAGCGGTTAACATTTATTATGACATTGACGAAGATGATAAATGTAACTTGCCTGACAAAGTTGAGATTGATCCAATTCTATTTGATTATGCTGAACAATATTGTGAAAACAATTATGAAGGTATAGTTGATTTTGTTTCAAGCGAAACAGGCTGGTGTGTGAAATCTTGCAGAGTAACTCAAGTAATCAATTATGAAGGAGCAAAAAAATGAACGAAGAATTAAAAAATATAAGAAATCTTTTGAAAACTTTGTATGATTGTTCTAATACAACTGCAGCAAAAGATTATAACAGGGGAATTACTGACTGCATTAAAGCAATTGGTAATGAAATTGATATTGAAGAAAAACCAAAAAATTGTAATAATTGTATCTACTCGTTTTTTACAGATGATTCAAAAGTGGGGTACTGCAAACTACGAAACATTACTGTTTCAAATGATTTTGGTTGTCTTAATTGTAAATGTTAATTATTTATGTAAAAAAGCATCCGCAAGGGTGCTTTTTTATTTTTAAAAAAATGTTGACTTTTCACATTACTTGAGTTATTATTTAGTTATAGTAATTATGCTATTCGACACAGGAAGAAAATCAAAGTGCAAAACTCCCTGATTTCCTGTTCGATATAAATTGCAAATTAAATTTGCTCATTTTTATAAGAAGACAGTTTTTACTGTCTTCTTATTTTTTTTGCGTATTTTTCTGTATTTTTTACTATATATAAATAAACAAGAATGGAGGTTTTTATTTTGAAGAAAATAGAGTTTGACAACAAAAGCAATAAACATAAGCAAGATAAATTTACTGCTTTAATTGAAGATAATAAAATCGCAGAAGAAAAAAATGAGGAATATAAAACTTTTTCAAAAAAGCAGCGATTGTCTATGTATTTTCTAATAATAATAGCAACTATTGCAGTCATTGTGGTATGTATTTTTACTTTAAACAATAACAACAAAGAATTAAATACCACTATAATTGATCCTGTTTCTTCGACGACTGAATGTATAAGTAACAATTCTTCAACTACAAAGAATACCGTTACTATTACAACTACCACACCTGAAACTTCAACTGTTAAACCAATAACTAAATACACTTTGTTTGGCAAATGGTCTTCAACATCAAGTGAATTGATTTTAAATGATGATATGACATTTACTTATATTTACGGTACAAATAGTGATAAAAGCATTTATAAGGGAACTTATTCGCTATTGTCCGGTTCAAACGCATATTCTAAAGGTGGATTAAACAAAGAACAAGCTGCTAATGTTTTTCATGTTAAGGAAAGCGAATTTGCCGAAAAAAATACATATTATTTGATTTTGAATCCAACACAATTTTCTTATAATAATGGCACATTTTCTAAAGTGAATTCATCAGATTTTGAATATGAACCATTATTTTCACATCTTTTATATTTAGATTCTTATAATTCTAAAATAGTTTTGGCTTATTATGATGAATCAAGTAATAGTGTTTTCGAATTATATTATAGGGGGTAAACGATGGATTTATTAAAAACAAAAATTTATGAAAATATATTATACATTATTTCAACTATTGTCTTGGGAATTACATCTTTTTTTCTTTTAAAAAAGGTGATAATTTTAATATTTTTCTTGGTTGTATGTTTATTTTTTGTTTTTAGAATAATTTATTATTATAAAATTATAAAAAATAAAAATTATTATTGCATAAACACAATATGTACCGGGATAAAAGTAAATTTTGAAAACTTTGGTGATGCTAAAAATTATGAATTCGAACCTATAAACAAAAATGAGTATGATGAAGTTATTTATTTAAAAATCTATAATGACGATGCCGGTGGCATTTTTAATAAAAAGCATAAAATTGCATTGAATCACGGCTATACTTTATATTTCAAATACAATAATAAAACAATTATTGCTGATCAAGAACATTATTTAGGCTATACGAGATATGTTTTACCTGAATAATACGCATGAACTCGACATAAGAGGGTAGCTACCTCTTATTAGGCAAACGGAATATGGAAAATACTGCTCCTGTGTTTTACTGTGTTTCGTTTGCCGTATATTACTTAAGGAGCATATATATGACAAATGAAACTAATAACAGGTTTTCACCTGCGTATCAAAATATCAAATATTATAGAAGTGAAATTGAATATATAAAAAAATTAAAATGTAAAAGTAAATTTAAGTCTTATGCATTTTTTTATTTGTGTCTTCTCACAAAAGCTGTTTGTGCTAATGTTGATGTAAAAAACAAAACATCAATGAATAACAAACCGAATACATATATAAAAACAAATGACTTGAAATATGTATTTGGAGTAAATTCAAAAGTTCAAGCATACGCCATTCTTAAAATTTTAAAAGATAAATATAAAGCCGTTGATTACCAAATTATAAACAACAAAATAATCTATATTTCTTTTAATATAAAATCACAAAGTTTACCGTCAGGTGAATATTCACGAGAAAATACTACTGCATATAAGAATGCTATGTCAATTAAAAATAATGAGGGTTTTATCCTTGTAAATAAGTTAGATCTTTTCAATACTTTTTTTAATAACAATTATTCAAAAGGTATTCAAGATTTCTATATTTATTTAAGAATAAATACAGCGTATAATGATAAAAATTTTTATGAATACATTCCTAATAAGCTTAGAAATAAACACATAACTCTTTGGAAACCAACTACAATTAAATATAATGATGCTTTACTGTCTTTATATTGCCATCAAGACGATTTAGCAAATCTTTTTAATGTTAATGTAAAAACTATTCAAAGATACCTAAAAGCTCTTAAACGCTTGAATATAGTATCTTATGCATATGTTGCTAAAAGAGGAACAACAATAATTCTTTCATATTTAGATACAATTGAAGAAAAACATATAAATAAGGAATCTATAAAAGATAGCGTACTTGATTTAATCAAAGAATTAAAAAAAGAATACGAAATTCTTTATTCTTTCACAAAAAGAAAATTTGCGTTTGTTTGCTTATTTTATTCAAACGAACCGATTATTTTATCAGATAATAGCTGCGACTTATTTGAAAAAGCTGTTACATAAAATTATAAAAATTAATATTTAAAAAGAAGCTTCTGAAAAGAGGCTTTTTTGTGCTGTCAAAAAACATTTTTATATATAAAAAAGGCTACAAATATAACTCTGAACGGTTGAATTTGCAGCCTTTTTTTGCTGTTTTCTTATTTTTTCTTTGAATTTTTTACTGGACTTTAACAAAATGGTAATACCTGACATTTAATTATTATAAGTGGACTTATTTTTGTAAAGTATATCTTAAATATTCAATACGCTTATTAAAATTTATAATTATTATATTAGTATTCTATTATTACATTTCTTTTAAAAACAATAACAGGGAATATATTTGTCTATATTAACTACACATATTTAACAGTAATAATATTTATTTGATATTTTTGATTTTTGGGTATTGACTTACTATTGTACTTGAGTTAAAATCTAATTGTAGGACAGGGGGAAAGTGTTTATCACTTGTTCTATTAGAGATTATTGTTATTTTTTTTATAAACTTTTAATTGTGATTTTTTTACTTTTGAAAGTTTATTATTTCGTCTTAATTTAAAGACATTTTTTAGTTATTATTAACCTTTTGGTTACAATGTTGTTTTATTTCAACATTAAGTTATCATTTTTTATAGCTTTATTTGTTATGCCTTTTTTTAACTGATATTTGCTAAACTGATAATGATAACTATATTAAAAACTGAAATTCTATTGTTGTAGATGTCATTCGTCTTTATTGATTGAATGGCTTTTTTATTTACCTTTTTGTGTAAAAATTTAAAATTTAATAAAATACATATTTTACACACATTTTGAGTCATAGAGCTTATTTATTAAGCTTTATGGCTCTTTTTTTATTTTTTAGGAAAGGAGGAGGTATTCATGACTAAATTACATTCTCCATTGGAGAAGAGAGAAGCAATGAAAATAGATGTTTCTGATAAAATTTCAACTTTAGTTACTGCTACCGGTACTGCTATTGCAACTGCAAGTGTTTTTGTTATGACAGTTTATGCTTCCACTTTGGGTTCAAAAATGGCTAATTTCTTTAAGACAACTTACGATGATATAAAAAGCGTTTTTGATGTTGCTGCAATCGTAGCTTTAGCATTCTGCTTACTTACTTTGTTATTTGGTAGAACAGATAAGACTGCTGATAAATCATATAGTTGGCTTTGGAAAATAGTGATTGCATTTGTTGTGTTCCATAGTCTCGGTTGGTTGATTCCTTGGGTAGCAACACAAACCGGTGGTTCAACAATTACTGGCGTTGATTCAAATGGCAAATTTACGGTAGAAAGTGCAAGTGAAGGATTTATTCATCTATTACAAAACAATTTTATAAACTAATATAACAATAATCTTATAATCCTACATATCCCCTTACTTACCGTTTTGGTAAGTAAGGGGATTACTTTTAGAAAGGAGAAAATTATGTTTAACATCGTTTCGGAAATAATATACAACTTAAACAAAATTATTTGCAATATTATTGCTGCAATAATCGGATGGTTATTTGATCTTGTTGAGAGCGTTGGTTTCAGCATCAATAGAATTATTACTTCTTTTCCCGGATTAGACAAAACTGTTTATGGAACAGTTGTCGTTGTTGGATGTGCATTGACTCTATTGTTTTTTGTTTTTGGTATATTACAATTTTTATTTCCTAATAGTGAAGTTGATCTTCCGGCTGAAAACCCTGTTGTTTTAGTTTTTAGACTTGTTGTATCACTTTTATTAGTTATGAACTTTAAAACTTTTTTTATAGATGTTTTTGTTGATAAATTGATTATACCTGTATTCAACGATATTAGCACTAATTTTAAAACGGTAAATGATAATTATTGGTTAAACAACATTATTGCAGAAATCGAGTCATTAGATTCGTCTACATTAGCACAGATTGTTAATTTTGTAATAATAATCTTGTTTGGCTTAACATTTTTGATTAGTACCATAAAATTTGTAATTTATCATTTTGAGCGACTGTTTGAGTTGACTTTTCTTATATATGTTTCTCCATTGGCATGTTCAACATATACGCATAAAGCGTTGTCACCAATGTTTAAAAACTATATTAAGTTAATGGCTGAACAAGCACTTTGTATAATTTTTAATTTAATTATTGTTAAGTTAATAATTAATGGATTACAAACAATCAACACAACAACAATGTTAGGAAAAACTGCAGAACGATTAACAGCGAATGGTTCATTATTGTCAGACACTAAGTCATATTTTTTAGGAACAACTAAAAATTATGTTATCCAAATGCTCTTTCTTACAGCAATTTTAAGCGTTGGTAAAAAAATGAGCGTTAAAGTTGGTCAAGTTTTAGGGGTTAACGGAATGAGTGATACAGTTCGCGGTGGACTTGGTGTTATCGGTGCTATTGGTGGTTTTGCTACTCATAGTGTTATGCATCGTGGTGGAAATAATAACAATTCAGTAAAGCCGGCGAATACAAATAATAGCTCTACTGCTGCTGATACTTTTGCAGAAAAAATTGGCGATTCAGTTTATAAAGCGACTGGTAATGAAAAAACTGCTGCTATTGTTCAAGAAGCAGCAAGAAAAGTTGCTAAACCATTTGCTAACGCTTCAACACAAGCAAAAGATAAAATGGATAACTTAAATGGAAAAGCTGATGATATAAAAAACAGAAGTGTGGCTGATACCGAAAGTGTTGATCAAAAACAAAATGGCGAAAAGGCAGACCAAAAGAACGGAACTAAAACAGAACAAGCTAATACTGAAAGCAAACCTGACGGAAAAGTATCTAATGAAAATAAAAATCCTGCTGAAACTAATAAAACAGTTAAGGGTAATTTTGAAAACGATAAGCAAAGTGCTAATAATGGCAAAGCTGAACAATTTGGTGCAAAAGTTGGCAAAGCTACAGGTGAAGGTGTTTCTGTTGCAACCGGTTCTGTGGAAATGTCTGGCATAGCAGGTAAAGCTGGAGAAAAAATTGGTGGCAATATGGGAAGAGGTATTGACAAAATTTCTGAAAACATTAAGCAGACAGCTGTTACTTCCGGTAATCAAACAGGAAGTCCAACTCATTCAGGAAACAGACCGGGTTCAAGAAATAATTATGTTAATACTTCAAATAATGTTTCTAATTCAGTCGATAAAACTCAACCTTCAAGAACCGAAGTATCAAATAAAGACATAGGTAGTAATTCATCTTCTAAATTGAATTCGTTTAAATCAAATTCAAAATCTTCTAATGATAATGAATCATTTAGTAAAGTAGATATTGATAAAATAAATCCAAGCAATACTTGATGTATCTAAGTAGTTCATATTGGAAAGGAAGTGTTTAAAATAGCTAAAGAAAGATATTTTGAAGAGGAAAAAACGAATTCTACAAATACTGTTGTGAATATAACATTTATTTCAATTGTCTCTGTTATTTTAGCTGTTGTTATTTTTCTTTCTTCTTTTGCATCTATGCCCGGGCTGATGATTGCAGGTATTGATGATTATGTTGATAAAGAATTTACTGAATGGAATGTAAATAAAGCTAATCAAACAATAATTGATGCTTTTTCGGATATTGAAAAAGAAGTATCTAAAGAAATAATTAAAGAAATTAACAAAAAATATATTACTGGGTACCAAGGTAAAGTGACTTCTTTTTGGAAAAATGAAAACAAAGATACTTTTCAAATTTGCAACGACGATAAAAACGGTCAAAAAGATTTGCTTGCTTGGTATCTATATCAAAATAACGATGGTGCTTGTTACACAATGGCTCGGTTACAAAATTATTATAGAACTAACACTTCCGGAGATAAGCTTGATTCAATATATTTTATGTGTGCTTATTCAGTATGGCATCAAAGTAATAATCTAAATGATGAAAATGATACAAAAGATGCTGATGGAGAAGAATATGTTGAATCCGATGATAAAGATGTGAGATGGAAAAATTTTGATGTTAAGGGCTTAAAAAAATACATCAAAAAAAACAAAGCCCAACTCCTTCGAGCTAATTATACATATACAAATGAATATATCATTAGGGATGTGAAAATTGTTGATTCTGAAGGAGACGAAAAAATTGTCGAAGCAAAAGTTCCGGTAAGAACTGTGAATATAGATTTAAAAATTGCTTCAAATCAAGATATTGCTGAATTGTTTAATCTTGATGATGAACAAAAGAAAAAAGTCGAAGCGTATCGAGAACTTGCAAAAGGACTTTTTGAAGGCAGAGAAAAAGGCTCAACTGATAAGCTATATGCATCCTTTGAACCTATTCCGTCTATTCTTACAGAAGTTTTTGGTATATCGGATAAGCATAATAATTCAACTAATATTTTTAAAAAAGCTAAAAGTTTACCAAAATTTGGATTTGAAATTGAAACAGAAAAACAAACCGGTTCCAAAACAACAAATATAAAAGGTAAAAAAACAAAAAAAGGAAGTAGTTTCAATGGCAAATTGAAAAAACTTATTGAAAATAGCTTTGAAATACTTGAAGAAGTAGATAATTCATCGTTAAGTGTTGAACAAAATGCTATTGTTGAACAAGCAAAGAAAGAACCTTGTGCCGGAAAAAGTCAATGCTTGGCGTGGGTACAAAATGTTTATGACCATGCATTAAATAAAAGCTGTAAAAGATATACAAGTGCGAATGATGCTTATACACAACTTAATACTACGAAAATTAACAAAAATAAAAACAATATTCCTGTTGGTGCTGTTGTTATTGCAAAAAAATCAGCTAAAGCAGGTGAATACGGTCATATCGGCATTTATATCGGTGACGGTAAAGTTATGCACAATACTGAAAAAGGTTCAGATAAAAAAGCAAATGTATACACTGACACTATTGAAGATTTTTGCAATACATATGGGGCAGATGCTTGGGCTTGGATTGACAATAATGATTTGTCAGCTTCAAAGCTTATTGATACATCGACATCAGGTACAGGTAAACTCGGCTATCCAACTTCAAGCAGAACAATTTCAGCAGGATTTCCTAATTATTCGTCAGGAAGATACCACGGCGGTATAGATTTTCCTGTTCCTCTGCGCACTCCTGTTAAAGCTGCTGAAGATGGAACTGTTACAATTCGGAAAGACCTTAATTATAGTTATGGTCATTATCTATTGATTACTCATAGCGGTGGTTTAGCAACATTATATGCACATAATAGCAAAATCATTGTTAAACAAGGCGATCATGTAAAAAAAGGTCAAATAATTGCATACAGTGGCTCAACAGGTAACTCTACCGGTCCGCATTGTCACTTTGAAGTAAGATTAAATGGTAATAGAGTTAATCCTCTCAATTATCTTGCAGACTAAAATTATTGAAGGGAGAAATGTTTATGGCGAGAAAAGATGATGAAAAAAAGTTAGTATATATGATTCCAAAAAATTTTGAAGAAAAATCCGTAACTACTAACGGATTAAATTACCGTAATATTGCCGAGGCTGTATTTTTGGTTGGTATTGTTGTTATTATTTTGTGGAAAATAGATATTTCATTAAAAACAAAGTTGATAACGGGTATTTTAGTTGGTGGTCCGTTAGGGGTTTTGGCACTAATAGGTATTAACAAATGTTCACTAAGCGAGTTTTTAATTAACATCGTAAAATTCAAAATGAAACCAAAAGTATATGTCAAAAAAAATATTTTTCAAAAAAAATGAATTATTACTATATAAACTATGAAAGACAAATATAGTCTTATTCTATTTGAAGGGAGGAAAAACAATGCGTAATGAAGAAGAAAAGCGTTCCGTCTCTGATGATGGCAAATCTATAATGGAACGATTTAAAGAAAATATAAAAAATCCTCGTGCAATTTTTGGTATTGTTGCGCTTGCACTAATGGTAGTTGTCAGTATTTTAACAACTATTTTTAATTAAAAACTTAAAGTGCAGATGATTTTATAGTTATCTGCACTTGATTTTTTTTGGAAAGGAGGTAATTTATATATGAATTCAAAAGAAAAACAAGCGTCATATATTGACGAACTTATCAATGTAAAGCGATGCTTTTCAGGTATTCTTGTAACTAACGACAACAGGTATTTGACTGCTGTTGAAGTGTTACCAATAAATTTTAAGTTTAAAACCGGTTCAGAAATGGAATCAATTATTAATAATTTTGAAAAATATCTCAAAATTGCGCCAGTAAAAATTCAGATAAAAACTATTTCAAAGAAAACCGATATAAGAAAGCTTATTGAAAATTCTGATGAAAAGTTTGAATCTTATAGAGTGCATACACCTGCAACGGAAGGCTTACATAATGATGAATTAAATTTGATCAATACTCTTGGTTCTCGGCAAGGCGTTGAGCGAAGATTTTATTTTATTCTCGAATATGTTCCAACCGATACATATAATGCTAAAAACGAAGAAGATATTTTATTTTATCTTAATTCTGCAAAATCTACAATAAGGCAGTATCTCTATGCTTGTGGTAACACCGTTATTACACACAAAGATGAAGATTTGTTTATGCTTGAATTATGTTATTCAGTGCTTAATAAAAGTAAAACCAAACGAACTTTATATAAAAATTGGAATGCATTAGTTGACAAAGCACAAGAGTATTATAACTATGACGAAGAAAAAATTGAACAAATGCAAATTCCTTATGCTAATTTAATAGCACCAGAAGAAATAAAAATGTTTAGTAATTATTGCATTATTGACGGCGAGTATTATACTTTTTTATTCATACCATCAGATTCATATCCACCGTATGTTGCACCTGCATGGCTTTCTGGTTTGATAAATTCCGGCGAAGGTATTGATGTTGACTTATTCATTAAAAAAGAAAACACAAATAAAATTCGCGGCAAAATTCGACAAAGGGCAAGACTTAACAAAGCTCGAATTAAACATATGGATCAAAGCGGTGCGAACTATGAGGAAGTATCAAATGCGCTGGGAGCAACAGATTATATCAAATCAAAATTAAGTTCCGGCGATTTACTTTTTGAAATTAACACAATGATAACAATATCCGGTGATAGTTTTGATGATATGTATTCGAAATATGCTGCTGTAAAAGAAATGATGGATGCCACAGATGTTCAACTTATGGAATGTAAATATATGGTTGAAAATGCACTTAAATCTTATCTTCCTATAAATCAACTTGATAAAAATTTATATTCTAAAACATACAGAAATATTACTTCTTCTGATTTAGCTGGCTTTTATCCTCCAACTTCATATGAGGTTTCGGATGATGACGGTGTAGTAATGGGTATTAACAAAGATAATAACTCTCTTGTAGTTCTTGACTTGTTTAATACAGATAAATATAAAAATGCTAATATGGCTATTATTGGTACTACCGGTGCAGGTAAAACATATACATTGGGTGTTACTCTTAAAAGAATGGCTATGCAAAGTATAAGAACCTTTTTAATTGCACCCCTAAAAGGTCATGAGTATTATCGTATTTGTAAGTCTGTTGGCGGTCAAGTTATTAAAATTTCTTCCGGTTCATCAAACTGTATTAACATTATGGAAATACGACCTGAAAATATGCAGGTGAAACTTGATTTAGGTCTTGTATCCGAAGATGAAGAAGAAATAATCCTAAGTAAAAAAGCAGACAGTTTACTTACATTTTTTAAATTGATTATTCCTGATATGAGCTATGAAGAAAAGGAGTTACTCGATAGTGCCATTCTTCGCACATACGAAAAATTCGGAATTACTAAGGATAATGATTCGTTAGTTGATCATTATGAAACTCGTCTTAATAGTTATGGCGAAGAATATCAACAAGCAGTTTATAAGCCTATGCCGATACTTGCTGATTTACACGAAATCTTATTAGAAGATGAAAAAACTGTTAGAATGGCTAACATAATCAACAGATTTGTTAACGGTACAGCTTCATCATTTAACGGTCAAACTAATGTTGATCTTGACAGTCCATTTACTGTGCTTGATATTTCTGCATTATCCAAAGAACTCATTCCGGTTGGCATGTTCCTCGCTCTTGATTATGTATGGGATAAAGCAAAACAAGACATAACAGAAAAGAAAGTTATTGCAGTTGACGAAACTTGGATGTTAATAAAAAATAGCGAACTTGCAGCTAACTTTGTTCTTGAAATCTTTAAGATTATTCGTGGTTACGGCGGTTCTGCAATAGCGGCATCACAGGACATTAAGGACTTCTTTGCTCTTAATGGTGGCGAATATGGTAAAGCTATAATTTCTAACTCTAAAACTAAAATTGTTCTTAATCTTGAACCCGAAGAAGCGGAAACAGTTCAAGATGTTTTAAATTTGTCAAATAAAGAAAGAAAAGATATTGAGTCATTTGAGAGGGGCAATATGCTCGTTTCATCAAATTCAAATACTTTTACTCTTTCTTTTGTGGCGAGTGATATAGAAGAAAAGTTGATTACTACTGACCGTAAAAAACTTAAGCTTTTAAAAGATGATAAACGATTCGTTGATGGAATTTATATAGGTGAAACTATACCTGCTTGATGAAAGGAAAAAATATGTTAAAAAACAAATTTATAAAATTAACAGCTATCTGTATGATGATAATTACAACACTATCAATATCAACTCCTGCAATGGCTGCAACAGAATATATGAATTCAACAGGCTCGGTTGTAGAAGATGTTACAAGTACGATAAAACATGGTGAAGATAAAAATCAAAAAGAACAATCAAAATATGCTCAGTATACAAGTGATAGTTCTTCTACCACTGATGTTTATGTATCGCAAGCTTCTACATTTTCTGTAACAGCACCAGTAGTTGCAATACTCAATGGTCAACCTGATGCTAACGGCAACTATACCGGTGATATTAAATATTCTGTAAAAGGAAATATTGCCGCTGACGAAATGATAAATGTTGAACCTGAAAGTTCTTTTCAGCTTATACAATCAGGAAAAGAAAATGTTGATTGCAGTGTAATTTCAAAAGATACTACAACTACAAAAACAGAATTCACATACGCAGATGGTCTTCGTGCTGAAAAAGAGTTAAGTCAAGAATACACTATAACTACAAAAGATATTACAGCTGGTTCTTGGCACGGTTCATTAAAAACTAATATTAGTTTATCAAGTGGTGAAAAGTATTATTCTTCAATTGATAAAGCAGTAAACGATGCTAACAATTTGACAACTCAAAATGCGGATATATCAGTTAGTGATGTAAACAATGCAGAAGCAAGTCTTTTTTTGTCTGATAATAAATCATATATTACTCTGATGAAAGATACTACGAGTACAGGTGATTTATTGATGAATAATGATACTTCATTGGATTTGCATAATAATACCTTAAATTTTAAAGCAGGTAAATTTATTACATACAATGATAATTTTCATCTGTATAACGGTAGTATAAAATCTGTGAATTCAAAAAATGTTGTTTATTCAAAATCTACAAATCCTGAAACTTCGTTAGATGTAAGCAATGTTATTTTTGATATAGAACTGAATGAAAATTTTAGTGAAATTCACTCTTCAATTCAAACAACTTCAAAAAATCTAACCGCAATAAATTTAAAAATCAAACAATATGGCGATACAAGTACCAAAGCAGTTGCCGGTGTCGTCACTTATAATCCAGACAAAAATTCAAATAACGAAAACTCAAAATGTGAACTCATAAATTGTTCGCTTGATGCAAATTTACCTAAAGTAGCTGATGTTATTAGAGGAATTCAGACTAAGCATAATTTAAAATTAAACAATTCTGATATTTCAATACATTCAGATATAGGAGGTGCTACAGGTGCGTATTGCCCATCAGGTTCTTGTTCTGCTGAAATTTTGAATACAAATATAATTTCTCATTCAAAGAATGGCTCTGCTGATGGTTTTGCTTCATACAGTAATAATGTTAATATGAGTAATGTAAACATTGATTGTTACACAAGTGGAAACACATCTTATGGTGTAAATATATCAGGTGGTGAAACATTTTCTATAACTGATTCAAAAATAAAGTCTTATACGGATTCTAAAAATTCGTTTGGCATAAGATCTCACGCAAGTATTCTTAACGAAATAAGTAATTGTGATATTTATTCTGATGTGTTGAATGCTAATTTAGGTGCAGGAATAAGCGCAGTTTCAGGTAAACTTATTTCAACAAATAACACTGTCTATGGAAAACAGTGGGCGTTGGATACTCCAAGTTCTTCTGAAATTTCAATTGTTGAAGGCGGTGTTTATACTTCAACAGACCATACCGGTTATATTTGTGGGCGTGCAGATATATCAAATGTAACTTTTAAAATTGCAAATCGAGATAAGTATACTGTTAAGGATGTAGATTACGGTCTTTATGTGGGCTCAAGGAAAGATGTTGACGAATACATTGTGAATTTTAATAATTGTATTATTGGTGATTCAAAATCAAGTGAAAATTCAAGTTACAATGGAATTGTTGCACAAGGTCATAACAATTATTATGCACCTGATGAAATAAATGTTAATAATACTAAAATTTATACTACTGAACATGCGTTTATATTTAATGTTGGCACAGCAGAACGCCCGATTGAAACAAAATTTAATATTTACGGTAATACCGACATATATGTGTATAATTCAAATGAAAATAAATATAACATATTCACAAAAGATGAATTATCAAAAGAAATTCAGTCATGGAAGTCTGAATTAAATGATAAAAAGAGTCAAGGATATTGTGTTGGAAATGTAATTTTTGGAAATGAAGTAGCTGTCGTTGACGAGTCAAATATGACAATTACAAAGCTAAAAATTACTGATACTGCTAATGTTTATGATTATAGATAATACTATCAAAATGAGAAATCTTTTTTGGGTTTCTCATTTTTTTATGTAGTTTTTTATTTTGATTACTATATATCTTTGTAAAACAGTGGGAGGTATAAAAATGTTAGAATTAAATAAAATTTACGATATTGAAGCCACAGAAGGACTACATCTTCTTGAACCACACTCAGTTGATTTGATTATTGCAGATTTACCATATGGTGTTACTCGAAATAAGTACGATATACCTATCCCATTTGATAAAATGTGGGATGCAATAAATTATGTGAGAAAACCAAATACAGCAATTTTGCTTTTTGGTCAAGGAAAATTTTATATTAAGCTTTGCGCAAGTAATATTGATGAATGGCGACACGAATATTGTTGGAACAAGGTGCTAACATCGGGCTTTCTTAATGTTTCTCATCAGCCGTTAAGGCAACACGAAAATATTGCTGTATTCTATCAAGAAAAGCCTACATATAATCCACAATTTACCACAGGAAGAAAACTTCACAGTCAAGGAAACCCTGACAAAGACAAATTAACAAATAATAATTATTCGAAGTTTGAATTTACAGGGCAAGAACGAGCAGGAATGGTCCAAAAGTATCCTACGGATATTCTTAACTACTATGTTAAAGACAACGATATTGAATTTTATGCCGATGGACTTGATTACGAAAATCAAATATTTGAAATTAACGATTTTCTTACATTTCAAAAAGTTCATCCAAGTAAGGCAATACACCAAACACAAAAACCGGCAAGTCTTTTAGATTTTTTAATTCGTACATACTCAAATACAGGTGACTTGGTTGTTGACTTTACCTGTGGATCTGCTGAAACAAATTTGGCAGCTATCAGAAATAAACGAAATACGATAGGCTTTGATTTTGGAAAATGTATGAATCCTAAAAGCGAAAATTATTTAAAAAGTTGGGCTGAAATTGGAAATAAAAGAATTAAAGAGCTGATGGATATGCCTGAACAGATTACATTTATATAAGGGAGAGATTATGATAACAAATTATAACAATAAAGTAGCAAATTACATTATTATACCAAATAATTTAAAAGAAATTTTAATAGAAAAATTCAAATTATTAAATATTGAGAGCACCGTTTTAAGTTCAAACGGTATCTATCTCAACAAAGGTCAAACACTGTTTTTGTCTGTGACTAATTTTACCAAGTCGGATGAAATTAAATCAATTCTTACAGAATTTAAAATTGATAATGACAATAAGTTGAAACAACATATTATTTTTTTTACCGTACCGGTATTTGATTTTAATGTTATCTAAATGGCTACTACATATAGCTTTGAAAAGGCTATTGTGGCTTTTTGTTCTGAATGTGGTAGCTTACTTGGCAAACACTCAAAATACTGTGAAATATACGGATAGCTGTAATTAACAGATGATCATAGGAGGTTTTATTATGGATAATAATTATAATTTGAAAAGTAAAAGAAAGTTAAAACTAAAACTAAAAATACGATATACCAAAGAAAAATTTATTAGCTTTCTTAGGAGCAACAAAGTTTCTATAATCATATTATTTGTATACTTTTTGGTAGGATTGGCAGTCGTTCTTATTAAAAATTACAAACATGAGCTTACAGAAGACTTCTTTTTAATTTTTACTGTGTCCTACTTGGCTTGTGCTATGATTTTTTACGCCTATTTATCATTGATAATTGATTGGATGACGGAGAAAAGAGAAGTTTGTAAAAAAATGGCTTGTTTACCACTGTCAAGTGATGAAATTTCTGCAAACAATATTAAGTCTGCCGATGATTATATTGAATTTCTTAATAAATATCTTTCAGGTGAAAAAATGCCCGGATATTTAGAAAAAGCAATTTCAGAAGATATAAAAAGTCGTTTTCGTACAGAGGGTAATTTGTGGAATGATAATTGGTATTTCTCAACTCTCCCAAGTAAATATTGTTGGAGAAATAAAAAAACTCAAACTAAAGAGGAACAAAAATGAGTTATATCATATTTATTCAGAATATAAAAGAACTTATTAAACGATACCCAGTCACATTTATATTCCAAAAAGAACTTCCGGAAAAATGTGAATCAAAAGAGGAACAAAAATGACATTTGAACATATGACTGCTGAGGAATATCAAAAAGAAATACTTGGCAAACAAAATAAGAAAAGTAAATATAACGGCAAATGTATTTGGTATGATGGCTTGTATTTTCAATCGCAAAAAGAACTTGATGATTATTTGGACCACAAAAGAATGCTTATGGCAGGTGAAATTGCCGGCTTTCTTTGGCAGGGTACACTTGTATTGGTCGAAGGTGGAAACACTTCAAAACAGAGGGCTGTGACCTACAAACCTGATGTTGTGACACTGTTTAATGACGGTACTTACGAGATAAGAGAAGATAAAGGCAAAAAGACAAAAGATTATATCATTAAGAAAAAGTTGATAATGAAAAAATTCCCAAAAGTAAATTTTAAAGAGGTGTAAAATGAATATTTGTGAAGAATTGAAAATGAAACCAGATGAATTGAGCAATGTTTTGTTTGATGCTTTTTACAGAGAAATTCCTACAAATTTTGAAACATCCGAAGATTTGAGTGAACTACCACACACCGTAAAGGAATGTGGTTTTACAGATAGTTATTTATAAACAGAACATTAGATATGGTTAAGCTTAGGCAGAAAACATTAAGTAAACTAATAACGATAAAGCAGATCAGCAACCAAGAAATTAATATGTATTAAGGAGTATTTATGTTATACGATTTAGAAAACAAAAATTTGCAAAACTGGGTTAATAATTTTGATGAAAAAACAAAAATTGAATCAGCCAAAGCCTTTAATACTTATTATAAGATGAAATTACAAAATGTTATTTATCCAAACAGTGCTGATATTTATAATGCTTTTAAGAAAACTTCTTATGATGATGTTAAAGTTGTAATTTTAGGTCAAGACCCATATCACGAAGAAGGACAGGCAAACGGTTTAGCTTTTTCAGTCAATAACGGTATGAAAATGCCACCTTCATTAAAGAACATTTTTAAAGAACTTCAAGATGATGTCGGTGGTAAATTTCGTACTAATACCGATTTGACCGATTGGGCTGAGCAGGGTGTATTTCTTTTGAACTCGTCTTTAACTGTTATAGAAGGTAGACCTAACTCAATGGCTGATATTTGGAATACTTTTACCGACAGTATCATTAAACTACTGAACAGTAAAGAAAAGCCTATTGTATTTGTTCTTTGGGGCAAAAATGCAAGAGACAAGAAAAAGTTAATTGATACAAATAAACATTTTATTATTGAATCTGCACATCCAAGTCCATTATCGGCATACAGAGGTTTCTTTGGTTCAAAGCCGTTTTCAAAAGTAAATGAATATCTTACTTCTACCGGTCAAGTACCGATTGATTGGTTAGGCAATAAATAGGAGAAAATTATGTTATATTTATGTATTGCAATATTTATAGTTGTAATTGCTTTTTCAGCATGGTTTTTGATTGAAGGAGAAATGATATGATTTATGTAACAGGCGATTGTCACGGCGATTGGAGAAGATTTCAACCAAACTGTTTTCCGGAACAGAAAAATATGAACCGTGACGATTATGTAATTGTTTGTGGCGATTTTGGAATTTGGCGTGACACACATGGTAGAGAAACAGAAGAACTCAATAAACTCTCAGAATTACCATTCACAATTCTTTTTGTGGATGGCAACCACGAAAATTACGACCGTCTTGAAAGTGAATTCCTTGAAGTCGATTTTCACGGTGGTAGGGCACATAAGATAAGAGAAAATATATATCATCTTGAAAGAGGATATGTGTTTGACCTACAAGGCAAAAAGTTTTTCTGTTTTGGTGGTGCATCTTCTCACGATATAAGTGATGGTATTATTGACCCAAATGATTATGTTTCAAGAGAAGCGTTTATAAAAGTATATAACGAATATTTGTATTCAAATAGAATGTTTAGGGTGAAAAATGTATCTTGGTGGGAAAGAGAATTACCAAGTGAAGAAGAAATACAACGAGGATTAGATAATCTGAAAGAAAATAACAATAAGGTTGATTTCATAATATCTCATTGTGCTCCACAGTCTATTGCAGATATTATAGGCTGTGGATTGTATCAAGAAGATATTCTTACAGATTATTTTGAAAAAATCAAAAATACGGTCAATTTTACAAAATGGATATTTGGTCACTACCATGATGATATGAAAATTTTAGATGATTATATTTTGTTGTATTATCAGTTTGTAAGAATTGTATAACGGAAAGAAGGTGAATATATTGACGATTGTTCATTATAAAGGCTATTCAGGGGAAATTCATTATTCTAAAGAGGATAATTTGTTTGTTGGTCAGGTAGTAAATATTGTTGATTCACTTAATTTTCACGGAAAGACAATTGAGGAATGCATTGATAACTTTCATTTTTCTGTTGATGATTATAACAAACTAAAAGAAAACATTTCAAGAAAGGAGAAAAAATTATGTTAACAAATTTTATTTTTTTATAGCAATAATGATTACTTTTCTGGTGATCAGTGCAATTTTTATTTCTCGTTTTGAAAAAGAAAATGAAGAAAAAAAGAAAGTGTATTTGGGAAATTAGCTTTTTGTTCACTTGCTGTATTTTTTACATCTGTATTTTTATTTATGATTTTTGTTTTAATGTCAAAATAGAAAAATATGGTGACAAATCAACTATAAAATCGAAAAAATGTACAAAAATTTTATGAAACATTTTTAGGAGGTTAATTTTTATGATTTATACTATATTATTTATTATTTATTTTATCATTTTAGGTGTTGCTATTGTCAATGACAAAGAACTACTTGGTATTTTTTCATTTGGTTCAATCGTGCTTGTTTTTATTGTTATGCTTATTTTGAGTTTCACTACTCCTGTTACTGAAACAACAGAAAAATATAAGTTGGCAAGTAGTGCTGAAATTATTGCGTTAGAAGACAATATTTCTACCAAAGGTTCATATTTTTTGGGTACAGGTTCATCGGATAACAAAGAATATTATTATTTTTATACGAAGTCTGATGACGGTAACATGAAACTGAACAAAGTTGATGCTTTGGATGGCAAGGTTTCTTTGAAATATTGCTCCGATAATGATAGTCCAAGAGTTGAAGAATATCATGTAATATATCAAACAAAACTCGTGAAAAGACCAAAGTTTTGGACTACGCCTATTTACATATACAATAAATATAAGAAATATCGGATTGGTGAGATTATCAATAACGATGAAAACACTTGGTCTAATGAAAAAATAACAATTTACATTCCCGAAGGTACAATCAAACAAAATTATAATTTAGATTTACAATGAAAAAAATAGAACTGAAAAAAACAAAAAATATTCAAAAAAGGAGAAAAAATATGCCGGACAAAATCGTTAATGATATACGAAAATTTGTAAAAGAAAATTTAATTAGTGACAATAAAAAAGTACATACATTTTCATTTGATGAAATCGGACCTGATTCAAACAATGATTTTATGGTAAGAAGATATGCAGAATTCATATGCTCTATTGCTAATCGTTCTTATTATTATGACAATATTGAATTCCTTTGTGGAATATGTTATAGTACAAGAAATGTATTTTTTATAAGGAATGATATTGAAATGAGTCACGAATTAGTCTTTTCTATACCATATTTCGAAAGAAGTAAATACTACGATTTAATTTTAAAAATCAACAATTTAATCGGTCGTTTCGATTTAATGGCTGCTTTTGTAAATAATGCTCCTATTGCTTTTGAAATTACTTTTGTAGTTCAAACTGACTCTTCGGATGTATATGAGCAATGTAAAAAACTTACTTCTGAATGTAATGTTATAAAGAACAAAACATTTTATGACTATTTTTCCGAATGTAGAAATTTTAAAAGATATAATTTTTATTCATTGCCATTTGAAATGGATTACGACTCTTTTGTTAATGTCATGAATTATATCTGTTTCTTTGCTGAAAGTGACAAATTAGAAGAACAAGGCTATGCTCCTGTTAAGAAAAAGAAAAATGTACCAAAACTTTTCATATCATATCCACACGGCAGTAAAGATATTGTATATAAGATAACTGATTATCTTGTTGAACATAATTTTGATGTTTGGATTGATAAAAATGAAATCTTACCGGGTGATTCTTTCTTCAAAGCAATTTCGGATGGCTTTTACGAAGCTGATTTCTTTTTGATGTTTATAAGCAAAGCTTCAATAAATGCTAATTATGCAAAAGAAGAAATACAGCATATTATCGACAATAAAATAAAACAAAATAAATCGTTTTTTGTAATCAAATTGGATGATGTGCATCCAAATGACATTATGCAAAACTTGGATAATTACATGTATTACGATTTCTCTAAAAATGACAATTTAGAAGATTTGGCAAAATCAATAAAAGTAAAATTGGATAGAGATTTAACAGATTGAGGAAAACTATGGAACAGAAAAACATCAAAGAAAAATTACATAATCATATTAAGCCATTAGGAGTAGGTAATATGTATTTTCTATATTATGATATTTCTACTCTTAGTGAAACAACTGCAACGGCGTTTCTAAATGACTTATATAATCATTTTGCGAAGAGTATTAAAGAATATAACTGTAAATGCAAAAAGTCCGAACTTATGAAACCCAAGAAATATCAAATAGGATATGTTGTTAGTGTAGAAGGAAGTTTTGCTGATTTGTTTCAAGTTGCATTTTTTGTTTCTAATATAATCAATGATGATGTAATGGGAAAGATAAATAATGTATAAAAAAATTTCATTAAGTGTTATTTCTGTTATTATATCATTGATTTTTTTGTTTGGTTGTTCAGCTAATGTAGTTAATAATACAACACAGCAAAGTATATCTGACACTTTATCAACTACAAACAGTCAAAATAGTACCGAAAATAATATTACAAGTAGTACGACAACAGAACAGACTTTTGATATTTCTTCGATACCTGAATACAATGGTTCACCTTATGTTGAAATTAACGATAATGTACCGCAATTCACAGAAAGCGAAATTACTACATCATCATTCGAGATATACGGTGATTTAGATAGCCTTGGAAGGTGTACAACGGCTTTTTCCTGCATAGGCAAAGACTTAATGCCAACAGAAAAAAGAGGGGAAATAGGCTCAGTAAAACCGACAGGCTGGCATCTTGCTAAATATGATTTCATTGACGGCAAATATCTTTACAATAGGTGTCATTTGATAGGTTATCAACTTACAGGTGAGAATGCTAATGAAAAAAATCTGATTACAGGCACGAGATACCTCAATATTCAAGGCATGCTGCCTTTTGAGAACGAAGTAGCTGAATATATTAAAAATACAAACAATCATGTTATGTACCGTGTTACGCCTATATTTGAGGGAGATAATCTTCTCGCTGACGGTGTGCAAATGGAAGGATATTCGGTTGAAGATAAAGGTAAAAGTATTTCGTTCAATGTTTTCTGCTATAATGTTCAACCCGGTGTGAACATTGATTATGTAACCGGTGATAATTCTGCATCAGGAGAATACACAACAACGACTGATGAAGATATAACAGATACATATATTGTAAATCTCAATACAAAGAAATTCCACAAACCAAGTTGTAGTTCAATATCTCAAATGAGTAAGAAAAATAAAAAACAATACAAAGGAAAAAGAAGCAGTTTGATTAACAATGGTTACGAGCCTTGTAAGAACTGCAATCCATAAGATTTAAAATGCAAAATATTTGTTGAATTTTTTTGGAATGCACTATATAATATTATTGCAGAAGGAAAGTAATATTAGTATAGAAGTGAATGATATTATGTCTGAAACAATTAAGTATGGTTAGCCTATTGATACTGTAATCATTTGAATTACTTGAGTAGGAAGCTCGGTATTTCGATGCCAAGTAGTTCACTGACAATAGACCGATTATTTGTACTAAAACAGAGCATCCATTGACTATTGGTAAATTTTATTTAAAATATTAGATATAAAGTGTTTGTCTATTATGAATAAGATTCAATGTCAATTATGAAATGCTCGTTATTGAAATAAGGAGAATTCTTGACGGTTATTTTAAAGAAAAGAATATTGTAAATGATATGATAGATAATGAATTGTTAATCAAATATAACTCTAACTTTAATATGAAAAAGAAAAAAATTAAGTTTAAAACAACGAATAAAGGACTTAAATTTTTTGAATATCGGTACACTAAATCCGAATTCGGAATTGTCGATTTGATTGATTTATTGAATTTTTTATCATATGTATCAAAAAAAATATTGAGAAATTATCCAATTATAATAGACTTTAGAAAAACTATTTTTTCTGATAAACTTACTTTTGTAATATTAGAATGTATTTTGTATTATTATATAAATGATATGAAATGTTCTAATATTATGCTAACGCTTAGCCAAAAAGCAGAAATTCATACGCAAGGTTTAAATTTATCTCCACTAAATGCATTATGTGACACAACCAAATCTACTGAACGGAGATATGATTTATTTAATAAAAAATATAATATTGATTTATCAAAAAAACATTTTAGAAAAATCATTTTGAAAGAAAGTGATTCTTTTGAGCATCCTGTAACAAGTTTATTAATGCAAGATATAGAATCTTATTTAAAAATTCAAGAAGTATCTAAAGAGTACACTGATACTATTCCAAGTGTAATTTCTGAATTGGTTGACAATGTAATTGAACATTCTAATTCGGATTGTTTGATTGATATTGATATTACCCCAAGTACATTCAAAAAAATGGATTCCATCACAAATGAATATTCCAATGAAAATTTTTATGCTTTGAATGTTGTAATTGTAAATTTGTCAGATAAATTATTAGGTGAAAATTTAACTCATAAAATAAAAGGATATAAGAGTACTGATGAAATTCCACAAAGATACAAAGCTGTAAAAAATGCTTGTAATAATTTACAAAATATATTTGATGATAACTATAACGAAGATGACTTTTTTGTGATTGCTTCTTTCCAAGATAAAATATCAGGTCGAATTGATTCAAATACAACCGGTGGAAAAGGACTAACGGAATTGCTGAAATCTTTACAAGAAAATGGAAATACTGATTCTTATAATTGTTATATGTACTCAGGAAATAGTGTTTTATGGTTTAAAAAAGACTATCTAAATTATAATTCTGATGGTTGGATTGGCTTTAATAATCAAAACAACTTTTTTGATTGTAAACCCGATTCCGAAGTTTTCACTAAAATACCGTTTTATTTTCCCGGAACTGCATATAATTTGAATTTTGTAGTAAAAAAATCGGAATGATATTTTCCAATTATTTTAATAAAAATAACTAATGAACTAACGGAGGATAAATTTTATGAATACAATTAAATTAGATTTCAAAAAAGATTTAACAAAGCTTGCAGGAAATAATTTTGGAAAACAAACTTATGCCAATCAAGTTTCACATATAATATCAAAAAAACCAGATGATAATTACATTATTATTATACCTGAACGAATTGACAGAATTGCATCATCTTTCATCCAAGGCTTCTTTGATTCTTATATTAAAAATTATGGCTTTTCTGCTTTGGCAAATCATATATCTATTCAATCTTCAATTAAAGATATTAACGAGTTAATAAATGACAGTTTGGAGTAAAAAATGAAGGATAGTACAGTTATTTCTTGTCTTGCTTTATTTATATCAATAATTACACCATATCTTAATTTCTTGATGAACAGACAAGTTAACAATATTTCATTGGAATCACAACATTTAGAAGATATATATGTTGAATTTTTGACTAAAAAAATACCTGAAGCTAAGCGTGATATAATATACAAAAACAACTATTTTCAAGGCAGTTATCCATTACAAAAAGTATTAGTTGAATTGCTTAAGGCTTTGAGTTTTTATAAATATATTGATAATGAATTTTACACAGATGCTAAAATTGCAATACAAAAATTAGAAGATTATATTGTTTTGTACGAAAGTGAAATTTTTAAAAATTCAGAAGTTCCTCGCATTGAAATTGAAAAAAATTTGTCAGATATATATTGTATTATAAATAATAAGTATAAAAACGGTTAGTATATTATAAAATATAATAATATAATCATATATAGATACACTATGATTTTCAGAAAGAGCCTTTGCGTTTTTTTGCAAGCAAAAAATTTTGAAAAAAACTGAATTGTAAAAATATAAAAATAATATTGACTTTTAAAAAAATATTGTATATACTAAACTATACAAACGATATTTTGAACACTATTTTTTAACACTATTTTTTTACAAACTATTTTTTTTACAAACTATTTTTTTACAAACTATTTTTTGAACACTATTTTTTAACACTATTTTTTGAACACTATTTTTTAACACTATTTTTTGAACACTATTTTTTTTACAAACGAATTAAAGAGCAGAAGAGGGTATTACCTTTTCTGCTCTTTAATTTTATATAATTATATATATCTAATCTACTAACCAATTCGACTCGGGTTTCATCAATACTCGTGCTTTTTCATATGCCATTTCTTTTGTAAAAATGGTGTTTGCCCTGTATTGGCTTGTCTCTGTTCTTTCAACTGCAAGTGCCATAGTTACATTATTTCCATTTATATCCGGTATAGTAATAGGAACTAAGTACATAATTTGATTTTTATAAAATTGTGGCACAACAAGTCTAAGATTTCGCTTTGTTTTCTTTTTTGCTTCTTCTACAACTCCGGTCAAAAGAAGCTTAACAATATTTTTGCTAGGATATTTTAATACCGATTCAATTCTATCCCAGTTATCATCGAGAATGTGGTCTGTATTGACAACAATGTTATAATCAGGATTGAAATACAAATCTTGAAATGACTCAGTATATGTAGCTAATTTTGGCACTTCTGCAAATACATTCAAGAAGTCTCGGCTACTCTTTTCTTTGAATTTCCGTAATATCCAAGGTTGTGCTCCATCACGAGTGTTTTTCTCAAAGATTGCAATAATATCATCTCCGTTAGGGGTCAATAATCCTGTATTAAAACAAGAATATTCTCCGTCGTCAGAAATAAGAACTTTCTTTTGCTTACTGCATTGAGAAAATGTGTCAGATAAATATTTTTTTAGAATATGATATGGCTTTGTTTCGTCAAAACTCCATTTTTCCTCTTCTGCAATATTAGTAAGATAACTTAACATTTTATTATAGCCTTCTTCTGTACTGCAAAAAGCATATTCATATAAATTGTGAATGTCTTTGATAACCATGCTATTTTTCCTCTCTAATATACAAAGTATTTTTTTGTATTTTATCACATTTCAACAAAATTTTCAATGATTTGTAAAAAGCTTTGTTAATTGTAAATATCAATGACTATTTATTTAGTGATTTTTCAGCTATGTAAACTCCAAAATACTATATAATTCTTGACAGGGAACAGGCGTAATTTAGCGCAGAATTAAAATAAGTAATATTATTGAAAAATCATATGTTAGTTTACCTATTCTTATTTCTGAAATTGTGAGTATTTTTTCCACCGTAAATAATGGGCTTGATAATATTTTTGATTTGCTATCTGCAATTATTATATCAGCAATAAATATATACTGTCTATCAGTTGATGAATTGGATAATTCATTTATACCTCTATTTAATGCTTTTATGAAATTTCCTTCTCCATACAAAGGCGTTGATAAAAACGAATTTTGTAAAAAAGTCAGAGAATTTGAAAATAGTTTAACAGATAATACAATCAATGAAATGCTAGAAATTTTATATGCAAAAAATATCATAATGTATAATGAGAATAAAATAGTATTGAAAGAAAAAATAGAAATAAACTGATTATTATATTTCAAATACTAAAATATAATAATATAATCATATATATAGAAACACCACAGATTTACTCTGTGGTGTTTTATTTTTTCTATTTGGCAGTCTTTGTAGCTCATAATTGGTAATAATTACCATATTTTCCAATATTTACTTGTTGTTTAAGCAAAAAAACGGTATTAAAATTAAATTATAAACAAAAAACACATTGAAAAAATGTATTTTTAGTAAAAAAATTACTATATACTGTCAGAACGAAAAATAAATACTTTTCACAAATTAAAAAATATTGTGGTGAAAAACGGATGGATAAAGAGTCTAAGTTATAAGAAATTTGCAGTAAAAAAGCACCTTGATTCAACAAGGTGCTAAATTGTGTTACATTTTTTATCAACAACGAGGGAATCTTTTGTATTATTTTATTTTGTATTTTTACTAAAAATGCAAAATTCTGTTGTTTGTGGATTTTTCTATACTGATTTATACAAAAGAAATTATATGGATAAATACAACATTTTTTTATGTGTTTTTTGTTTTTGGTTACTATATATGATTAAAGAAGCTTATATAAGTTGTTTTAAAAATTCTTTACGAATAACCAATGTGTTAAGTGAACAAATGTTATTCTACACTAATTGTTTTGATTTGTCTACAGTTATATTTTTCCAATTTGTGAAAAATATATTAATTTTTCACAAATGATAAAATAAATTTTCGGATTTTTAAAAATATTACTATATATATCATGAAAAGGTTAATAAGCCTTTTAGGTAGAATTAGCTACCAGAAGCTATCGCTAAACATTTATGTTGGATAGTAATGAATTAACAAAGGTTAAATAGTTAGTCCGCTTGCAACTATGCCAGAGCATGAGATAGAGCTATTTAACAATGTTTAACTTTGTAATTTGAAGTTTTAGAACTGAAATTACATGATACTAAAAGAATAAGAATCATTTCCTATAAGGAAAGATTGTTTTAGAACTGTATGAAATTGCATGATACTAAAAGCGAAAGACAAAATTAGTATCATAAAGTCCTAAAAGCTTTTAGGATTTTATGATGTTAATTTAAAACATCATTGAACCTTGAAAATTGAATATTGATAGTTTTTAAAAAAATATAGTTTCTCTGAAAAAATGAGATTTTTTAGAAGAAAAACCGAACATAAAAAAAGGCCGAAAAGCCTTGATTTTACTACGGTTTTAGTTGAAATTTGAGTACCTATATGGTATAATAGAAGTAGATAAAGGAAACTATCGAATACGGTAGGCGGTTAGTCCTCTCAATTACAAAATTTGGGAGGATAATAAAATTCCTCCCTTAAATAAATATGAAGGGAGGAGGATATTATGGAGTATTCAGTAATAACAACATTAATACTTATTATTACTCTAATTCTCATAATAAAAAAATAACCGCCCAGTCTGAATGAGCGATTATTTTTAAAAATAAAACACATGGACTAACCGTCTATCCGACAAGTCCTTTATCTATAAGTATATTAACACAGGAAATAATATTTGTCAAGATTATGAATATAATCTGAATTTATAAGGAGGAAAATAAATGAAAAACAAAACTAAAATGTTATCAATCGTTTTGGCGATTGTTATGATTCTAACAAGTGTCAGCATTGGTGTGCCGGCAATGGCTGCGAGCAAAGCACCAAGCACTCAAATAACGAGTATTAAGGCAGGAAACAAGAGTTTTACAGTTAAGTGGAAAAAGAAATCTTGCACAGGCTATCAGGTGCAGTATTCAACAAGCAAGAAGTTTACTAAAAAGAATACCAAAACCGTAAAGGTTAAAAAGGCTAAGACTACTAAAGCCACTGTTAAAAAGCTTAAAGGTAAGAAGAAATACTATGTAAGAGTAAGAACATACAAGACTGTTAAGAAAAAGAACTATTACTCAAAGTGGTCGGCTAATTACAGCGTTACTACTAAAGCAAAGAAAGGTTCTTCAAGCAGTTCAAGTAATTCTTCTGTTATTGCAATTCGGTCGGTATCATATATAACCGGTAAAAACTATGGCTTTAAAGTTACTTGGAATAAAGTCAGTGGTGCGCAGAATTATGATGTTCAGTGTTCTTTTGATAAAAATTTCAAGCATGATGTTTATCGTTTTAGTTCAAATAACGGAACTACAACTACGAAATCTTTTACTGAAATAGGCGAAAACGATGACCGAGATTATTATGCAGAAAAAACATGGTATTTCAGAGTAAGATATTATGATAAGAACTTTAAAGCTAAGCCTTGGTCAAAGGTTGTAAGTAAGTTCTCTTATGAAATGAATGATTACCAAAACCTTATGAATAATGCTTTTAATGAAATGGGAATTGTTTCAACTGATTCTGATTTCGACAAAGTTATCAAAATTCAGCGTTGGATTGATTCGCATTGGAAATATGGATATGCTAATGAAGAAATTCAAGGAAATTATGCTCTTGCAAAATGTGGTAAAGGCGTGTGTGCAGATTTTGCAGATGCTTTTAATGTTTTTTGTGAAAAGGCAAACATTAAAAGTTATACAGTTGGTGGTGGTGATTATAATTCATTACATTCTTGGAATTGGGTTAAAATTGATGGCTATTGGTATAGCTATGATTGTGAATCAACATACACTAACGGTCGACAAATGACTACCAGATTTTTTCCGAATGATAATACAAGACAAAATAATTATAATTTGTCTGAAGATTCATTAAAACTGATAAATTCATCAAATCCAAAGCCTACAGCTGAAATGGTTGCTGAAAAATTTAGAGCAATTAGAACAATACTCTATAACAAATAATATTTGCAATTAAATTTAAGAACTATCAAATTTCGTGTTTGATAGTTCTTTTTTTATTTTCATTACACTTTTAAGGAGGTGAATGGTAATGAAAAAATATTTTTCAGGATTTATTTAGAATGAAATTGAAAGATTTTATTTTATTTTCCGGAAAGTAAATTAAAAAA
>ERZ837380.672-NODE-672-length-49503-cov-4.839650_pt1 | contig 49503 bp, 33 predicted proteins | sample MGYA00519685_ERZ837380 | MGnify/ENA primary metagenome ERZ837380 (study PRJEB31850, sample SAMEA3708817) | human gut metagenome | biome: human gut; feature: human-associated habitat; material: faeces | place: China | collected 2014 ...
ATAAGTAATAACCCCTAATTCATTGACTTAACAACCTAAACGAAAATTACGACGACCCAGAAAGCCATCCAAACATTCCCTTAAACCATTATTCGATTATTTTCAGAGAATCCAAACTCGCAATCGTCCCCGTTTGAATGCCCTCAGGGCAGGCAGATGTTTTCCTATATTAATAGGTAAAGGGACGCCTGAAAATTACTAAAAATGTTGGAACTAATTAAAGAAGATTAGAATGAAACACGTACTACTTCCCCCCCCCAGTAAAAAGTTTGCTGTGCGAGGTGTGTTCACGTGTGCTCTTGCTTGTTTGATGATGCTCATATCATCGAGCGTTTTCGCACAGAGCCAAACGATTTCTGGTACCGTTACCGACGCTACGACTAACAGCCCGCTTGCAGGTGCGGCGATCATGGTCAAAGGAACGACAGTAGGTACTATTTCCGATGCGGACGGTTCGTATCGCATCAAGGCCAAACCGACCGACGTGCTGGTATGTACGTTCTTCGGTTACAAATCTCAGGAAGTTACGGTCGGCAATCGCTCGGCTGTCAATTTTGCCATTGCAGAAGATAATACGAAAATCGACGAGGTGGTTGTCGTAGGTTACGGTACGTTGAAGAAAACGCAGCTGGTAGGTGCTGTCGAGAACCTCTCCGGCGAAGCGCTCGAAGGACGTACAAATGCCAACATTACCCGTTCGTTACAGGGGCAGATTCCGGGTCTGAACATCATCCAGACCGACGGTAAGCCCAACCATCAGGGTTCGGTATACGTGCGCGGTAACGCGACGGGTTATCAGTCGCGTAAGAGCGGTACGAACGGTGCAGGTACGAAGCACTCGATCGGTCAGGGCGGTTCGGCTCTGGTGCTGATCGACGGTGTCGAAGGCGACCTGACGACAGTCAACCCCGAAGACGTCGAGACGATTTCCGTGCTGAAGGATGCCGCTTCGGCTGCCGTATACGGCGCTCGTGGCGCATTCGGTGTGATTTTGGTAACGACCAAAGCAGCTAAAAAGGATCGGGTTACCGTAAACTATAACGGTTCGTTCTCCATTAATCGTCGTACGGTGATTTGGGAAGACCATCTAGTATCCGACGGTTTGCAGTGGGCGGAAGCTTTCGCCGAGTTTTTCCAGGGTAATGACCGTACTCCCCAGTCGTCGGGAACGTTCCCCAGCGATGTCAACAAGGAGATCGGCTTCTCGCAGGCTTATCTCGATGAGTTCCGTCGTCGCAAGACCGATCCTTCCTACGAAAAGTATGGTAATTTGTACGGCGACCTGAGCGAATTGGGCTCTCCTACCAAAAAGACCGTTTATTACGGCAGCACGGATTGGGTGGATATGTATCTGAAGGACTATAACTTCACGCAGACGCACAATATTACCGTATCGGGTGCCGGTGAACGCTCTTCATTCGCGATTTCCGGTCGTTATTACAATCAGGACGGTATCTATAATATTGGTGAGGAGGATTTCAAGTCCTATAACCTGCGCGCCAAGGGCGATGTGAAAATCACCAAATGGCTGACGTTGGCCAACAATACGTCGATTTTCAGCCGTAAATACCATCAGCCTTTCGTCGTAAGTGGATCGATGCCTATCTGGCGTCAGATCGAACACCGAGCTCAGCCGCTCTATCCGGTGTATAACGAGGACGGTACGCCGACTTACGCCGCCGCCGCAATGGTTTATGAAGGGTGGTCGCGAGATGAAGCCTACCAGGAGGATAACAAACTCGATGCGATCACGACGACGACTTTGACGGCCGAGCCGATTAAGGACGTATTGAAGGTTTCGGCAGACTTTACCTACAAGGCTATCCGTTCGAAAAAGGATCGTCTTTCGCCTACCCAGACGGGTTATACGACGGCAGGAGAGCCGCATGAATACAATCCGAACTCTTATAAGTCGCATTGGACATACGATACCGATTATGTCGCATCGAACATTGTTGCGACGTGGACTCCCAAATTGGGCGAGAATCACAATCTGAACGTTGTGGGCGGTTGGAATATCGAGAAGACGAAGTATCGTAACACCTATTTGCAGCGTAAGGGTATCCTCTATCCGTCGCTTCCTTCGTTCGAACTGATGGATTCGTCTGAATACAGTGTATCCGACAGCGGTTACGATAAATCTATGGTCGGCGTCTTCGGACGTATTAACTACACTTTGCTCAATCGTTACATCTTCGAGTTCGCAGCTCGTTACGACGGGTCGTCGCTTTTCCCGACCAATCAGCAGTGGGGTTTCTTCCCTTCGGGTTCGATCGGCTGGCGTATTTCGGAGGAGCCGTGGATGAAATGGTCGCGCAACTGGTTGGATAACTTCAAGATTCGCGCCAATGTGGGTTCGTTGGGCAATGCTTCGATTGATCCGTATCAGTTCTTGTCCCTGATGCGTACGAGCAATAGCGCTAGCAAATCGATCGAGAAGTCGTCTATCTTGATTAACGGCGAGCAGGTTCCTTACACTTCCTGGCCTACGATGGTTCCGGCGTCGTTGACATGGGAGACTGTTACGACGTATGATATCGGTGTCGATTTCGACTTGTTGCGTAATCGTTTGTCCGGGTCATTCGATTACTATTGGCGTTATACCAACGATATGTTGATCAATGGTCCCGATTATCCGCAGGTGCTTGGTGAGACTTCGCCCAAGGGCAATTTCGGTGCATTGAAGACCAAAGGCTGGGAGGCATCGCTTTCGTGGCGCGACAGCTTTAAGGTCGGCGGAAAACCGTTCAATTACAATGTGAAGGTCAGCGTCTGGGACAGCCGCACCTGGGTGAAGGATTACTACAACTCCGATGGTGCGATCTACTCTTACTATAAAGGCCAGGAATTGGGCGATATCTGGGGCTTCCGCACCGACGGTTATTTCTTGACCAATGAGGAGGCAAACAACTGGGCAGTAGATGCATTCCATAAGAATGGCAACAATTTCCGTGCGTTTGCCGGTGACTTGAAATTCCTCGATCTCGACGGTAACGGGAAGATCGAAAACGGAGGTGAACGTCCTACGCTCGACAACCATGGCGATTTGGACATTATCGGCAATACGACGCCGCGCTATCAGTATGGTATCAATCTGGGCGCGAACTGGAACGGTATCGGTTTGAGTGTCTTCGTTCAGGGTGTCGGCAAGCGCGACTGGTATCCGATGGTCGAGTCCGGTTTCTTCTGGGGTATGTACAACCGTCCTTACGGTTATTTGCCGAAGGTTCATACGACCGATGCAGTCATTATGGATTACAGTACCGAAAACTGGCGAGTAACCAATCCGGGGGCATATTATACCCGTCGTGTAACCTATGCGGCCAATCGTAACGTCGGACCTCTGACTTATGAAAACGATTATTATCTGCAGGATGCATCGTATTGGCGTATCAAGAACATTACGATCGATTACACCTTCCCGCAGGAGCTGACGCGCAAGATCCGGATCGAGAAGTTGAAGATTTATGTATCGGGCGATAACATTTTCACCCATTCGCCGCTCTTCAAGCATACCGATATGTTCGATCCGGAAACGATCGGTTTCGGTGATAGCGATTACAATGATACTACCGGCGGTTTGGGCGGTGTAGGTCAGGGTTACAGCTATCCGATGCTGAAGACGTGGACGATCGGTTTGAATGTCACTTTCTAATGAATGTTAAATTATGAAAAATATTATTAGATTATTTGCAATAGGGGCCGTTGCCTTCACCGGAGTTTCGTGTGAAGACTTTTTGTCGGCGGATCCGGTGAATAGAGTTTCGGCCGAAGCCTTTTTTGTTTCGGAATCCGATTTACAGTTATATTGTAACGGTCTCCTCGAATCGTATTGCCCGTCGGCGAATACGATTGGTATGGGAGATAGTTATACAGACTTGACCGCCAGCAAATCGGGTACGGATTATTACAAACCGGGGGCAGCATGGGATGCAGGTAAGCAGACCGGTTGGGATGTCGGTGATTGGAGAAGTATCCGTCGTGCCAATATTATGCTGCGGGACATGGTTCGTGCCAAAGAGAATGTTTCAGAGGTCGTTTATAATCATTATGAAGGCGTAGCGCGTTTTTGGCGGGCTTATTTCTATTATAGCAAAGTGAAGACGTTCGGCAATGTGCCGTGGATCGACCAGGTCCTCGATGTCGACAACGCGTTGCTTTATGCCGGCCGCGACGATCGCGAATATGTGATGAGCAAAGTGTTGGAGGATCTGAATTTCGCTTGCACGTATTGTTCTACCGATACGAAGACTTACAAGAACGTGATTAATCGTTGGGTAGCTTTGGCTTTCAAATCGCGAGTTTGTCTTTTCGAAGGTACTTATCGTAAATATCACAAGGTCAATCCGTCGACGAATCAGCCTTGGAACAATAAGTATGAGAGTGCCGATGATTTCTTGCAGGAAGCTGTCGATGCCGCCAATACGATTATGACGGAGGCGGGGTTGAAGTTGCACAATGACTATCATGCCTTGTTTACGACGTCGGCTTTGGGCGATATCAATGAAGTGATTTGGTATCGCGAGTACAAGACGAGTGACGGTCTGAATGTATGGAACGATCTGACGTTGAATTACAATACTTCTACTGCAAGTCAGAAGGTTTCGCCGACGAAGGCCTTGATGAACATGTATCTCACGACCGACGGTACCCCGATCGAGTCGGATCAGGTTCCGATGAGCAAAGAGTTTGAAGGCCGCGATCCTCGTCTGAGCCAGACGGTTCATGCTCCGGGACACGAGTGGACGTACGGCGGTGTAACCGGGCCTAAGCCTTTGAACTTCACGCACGTCGTTACCGGCTATATGTTTATGAAATGGAGTCAGGAGTTCGAGAACAACTACACGACTGGGCGTGGCGATAATTCCGTACCTATTTTCCGCCTTGGAGAAGTTTTGCTCAACTATGCGGAGGCGAAAGCCGAGCTCAATAACGGTTCGTTATCTCAGGAGGACTGGAATTTGACGGTAGGCGCGTTGCGCGATCGTGCTGGGGTTAAGAATATCTGGCCGGAAGATACAGCGAACTATAAGCCCGATCAGTGGTTGATCGATTATTATGCTCAGGCAGAGGGCGCCGCTATTACGAATCTGTCGAATACGATTCTCGAAATCCGTCGTGAACGTGTTACGGAGCTGATTCTCGAGAACCTCCGTGTCGATGATCTTTATCGCTGGCATTGTGCGAATCTGATCGCTCTTCGCGATACCGAGAAGGGTTGGAAGGGTGTATACTTATCGGCTGATGAAGTTAAGAACGGTATGGAATTCAACGGATACACGTATACCTTTACTGCGGCGGATACCAATCCTAACAACTATTGCATTGGTACCAGCATGAGTGATAATAACTGGACGCTGACCGACGGCGATCACGGTTATCTGGTATACCACGAAGATTTACGTTTCGACGAGCGAATGTACGTGCGTCCGATTCCTTCTGCGGCATTGTCATTGAATACCAATTTAGGCCAGAACTACGGTTGGGAACAGTGATCTTTGCAGGAGAATAGAGTTTGATTAAAAAGATAAGTGGTCTTTGTTTTACTCAAAGATCGCTTATCTTTCTAAATAGTACGCGATTTTATTTACTGTGAATCCAAATAAGGAAGGATTATATATGTTAAGAAAGTTTTATTATCTGTTTTTGACGGTGGCTTTGCTGGGCGGAGCCGCTTGTTCGAGTTCCGATTCTGATGACTCGGATCCTACGCCTCCCGAGGGTGAGACGGTCCTTGTCGGTCAGATCTCGGATGCTACGACGGGGAAAGGTATTGCCGGCGTTCCCGTGACGGACGGCTATACGTTTACTACTACGGATGCCGACGGTAACTACCGCCTCGTAGCGAACCGTTATTGCCGCAATGTCTATTACGTTACTCCGGCGAACTATAAGGTGGCTCTCGATCCTTCCTCCAAGTTGCCGCTGTTCTATTCGACCTCTACGATTCAGCGCTACAAGGAGAATCGCAACGATTTTAAACTGGAACCGCTTCCCGCTGTCGAGGAGAATTTTACGCTCGTCGCTATCGGGGATCCGCAGTGTAAGACGGATGATGATGTGACTCGTTGGGAAACGGAGACGATTCCCGATATCAAATCCACACTCAAAAGTGCACAGGAGGAAGGTCGGTGGACGAATGCCTATGCCGTTACATTGGGCGATATTACGTTCGACAATACGGTGCAGTGGGATCCGATGAAAAAATCGATGTCGAACATGCAGATCGGGACGGATTATCTGCCGATCTTCAACTGCATGGGCAATCACGACCACGATGCCTCTCAATCGACTCCATACGCTGCTCAATTGAACTATGTCCAGCGTTTCGGCCCGGCCGACTATTCATTTAATAGAGGTAAGGCACATATCGTTGTGATGGATAATGTCGTTTGCACGAGATCTACGGGTTCGACGTGGAATTATGAAGCCGGACTTCTGGATCAGCAGTATAATTGGCTGAAAGCCGATCTGGACCTGGTCGAGAACAAGGCGGACAAGATTATTTTCTTTTGTGCCCATATTCCTTTCCGTAACGGGGGAAAGAACACGGGATCGAATGTGAATGAAGACAAGCATTATGCGGATGTCCTCAATTTGTTGACGCAATTCAAGGAGGCGCATATCATGATCGGACATACGCATTATCCGCAGAATTATATTCATACCAAGTATGTGTGCCAGGGTGGTAAGCCTGTGTATGAGCATGTTCATGGCGGTGCCTGCGGTGCTTGGTGGTCGAGCAACCTGAATGTCGACGGGGCTCCCAACGGTTACAGCATCTACGAAATCAAAGGCAATGTCGTCGATAACTGGGTAGCGAAATCTACCGGACGGCCCGAGACGTACCAGATGCGTGTATACGATGGCAATGCCACCTATACGGGACAGAAGAAATACTCCTACACTTGGACGGGTGGCGGTACTGGCGCCGGTATCAAGACGAATGGCAATGCGGCATTGAAGGATTGTTTCGTCGTTTCGATTTGGAATGACGATCCCCAGAATTGGAAGGTGGAACTCGTTCAGAACGGCGTTGTTACGCCGATGTCGCGTATAAGTTCGAATATTGCTGATATGTGTGCCGTATCGTTCTTCTTTAACGAATGCGGCAAGACGACGACGACCTGGAACAAGGCATTGCAGCATTATTGGTACGTCAAAGCTCCCGGAGGAAATCCCTCGACTGAAAAGGATTGGGTCGTACGTGCTACGCAGACGATTCCTGCAAGCGGGAAGACCAATGTCTATGAAGCAGCTGCTTTCCAGACCGATTTTTCGGGTTTCGCAGCTAATTGATCCATAGAGGTTGTATTTAAAGCGGTGTGCCTATTAGGCACACCGCTTTTTTGTTGGTATGCAGGGGTATCCGTAATATATTTCGTCCGGATATCGCTGCACCACGGGATGTAAATATTGGGATGCTCTGAGTACGAATGTTCTTGGATAAGAATCATTCCGCTTCTGGCGATCGGAAGCGGGATGATTCGGCGGATTGTCGAGGATTGCTTTTCGAAGGCGGTCCGTTGCCCGGTTGTGTTCTCCTATTTCACCTTGCTGCTGCCGACCATGCGGTATTTTTCGCAAAGCAGCTCCACGACCGGCGCCACGGCTTTTGGGAAAACCTTTCGCAGGTCGATCTCCTCGCTTTCGAGCAGTACGCCTTTGAGCGCGCGCATGAAGTTGTCCTTGATCTCGGTGGCGAGGTTGACCTTGACGATGCCGTTGGCGATCGCTTCGCGCACCATGTCGTGGGGGATGCCCGAACTGCCGTGCAGCACCAGCGCCGCGTCGGTCGCCGCATGGATCTGCGCCAGCCGTTCGATGTCGAGCCGCGGAGTCTGCTTGTAGAAGCCGTGGGCCGAACCGATCGCCACGGCCAGCGCATCGACGCCGGTCGCTTCGACGAACCGTGCGGCCTCTTCGGGCGTGGTGAAGCCTCCGCCCTGCGCCTGTCCCAGTTTGGCGACGTAGCCCAGCTCCGCTTCGACGTTCACGCCGTAGGGGCGTGCCAGTTCGACGATCCGTCGGGTCGTCGAGACGTTCTCGTCGAACGGACGTTCGCTGGCATCGATCATCACCGAGTCGAATCCTGCATCGAGACACCGCTCGACCAGTTCGACCGATCCGCCGTGGTCGAGATGAATCCACCCTTCGACGCCGTAGTCGGCGATCGCCCTGCGGCCCATTCCGACGGCCTGTTCGAGCCCCATATAGTCGATCGAGCTGCGCGTGAGCTGCAACAGCACGGGAGCCTGCATTCGCTGCGCAGCCTGCATGACGGCCGTGAGGGTCTCGAAGTTATAGAAATTGGTCGCCAGCACGGCCGTCCGGTCGCGCTGGCATTTTTTCAACAGTTCTTTTACGTTCATTACAGCAGGTTGTTAAGGTCGACCAGATTGAATGCGTAGAAATACTTGTCCATATCGTGTTCGATGCGGCCGAGTACCACCTCTTCGGGGTCCATTCCCACACGGCGCAGGTTGTCGTAGAGCCGTTGGCGCGCTACGAGCGCTTCGGGTTCCTGCCAGATGTAGCGGCAGCCGGTCTTGACGAGCCACGTGCGGCGCTCGGCGCTCAGTGCGCCGAATGCCGATCCTTCCTCGGCGGGCAGCAGCCACTTCTTCCAGCGGCCCGACGCTTCGACCAGTCGTTCGAGTGTCTCGGTGATGCGCGAACGCATGGCGATACGTCCTTCGGCCAGGAGCTTCTGTTCGGTACGTTCCAGTTCGGCCAATCCGTCGTATTCGCTCATCGTGAACTCCGGGCCGACGTTGGCGGCGCCCATGCCGCACAGCGGGTAGTCCTGCGGATTGCTTACGCCGTCGGTGTAGTGTCCCTTGATGTAGCTGCCCAGCGGACGGACTTTCGCCGTGAGGCTGCGGGCTACCTCCGTGTCGAAGAGGGTCGTGTGGAGGTCGGTTCCCACCTTGCCCACGATGAAACAGGGCCATATGTCGGAGAGCCCTTCGCGCGCCAGTCCTGCTTTGAGTTCGGCGATGAAGGTGTCGAACGTCCGTTCGTCGGCCAGGCCGCCGTGCACCTCCTCGGTTCCCACCTCGTAGGAGATTTCGGGCAGCCCCTTCGCACGGCGGAAGGTTTCGCAGTGCCGGATCAGCTCCACCGTGCGGGCGGCCACGAGACGGATGTCGATCGTCTGGCCGGCCGGTACGTTGATGTCCACCGTCGGATCGACGTGGATCAGATCGTACCTCGCCAGCAGCGCCGCTTCGAACGAGCGCTTCACCCCGTCCATCGCGGCCTCGGTCGACCACTTCTCGGTGCGCTGCTTGTCTTTGAGCCACGGACCGCCGTGGTCGATGGCCACGATATAGATTCCTTCGAAGTTGACGGCGGCGGCCTCCATGCGCACGAGCTTCACGAACTCGTCGGGCCGCATCCCCGTGTACCCGCCGTCGCAATCGATCTGATTGAGTGTCGCGGCGAAATAGATCGGCGCGTTGTTGCGCTTGGCGGCACGGAAGGCGGCCTTGATGACCGCCGTCGAATTGGGACAGGCGGCGAAGAGGGTGCGACGGATGCCGGTTTCGCGTTCCAGCTCCGCGATGCGTTGCAACAGTTTTTCGGTTTTTGCCATAATCGTTGGGTGTTGATGGTGCCGGGTTTCGTCAGACGGGGGCGGCCGGAGACCGCTTCCTGCGGAAGTGTTGTCCGCCTCCTGCGGTCGGAAAGGGGGCTGCGACCTCCCTGCCGGTGATACTATCGGTTGATGAACATTACTTTGTTGAAGAACTCCTTGCGCTCACGCATGACGCCGAACGCCTTGTCGGCCTCCGAGAGCGGGAAGCGGTGCGAGATGAGCGGACGCACGTCGATGCGGTGCGACGCGATGGCCGCGAGCGCCGTGCGCCATTCGTTGCGGACGTCGTTGTAGCTGCTGTTCCACGTCCCTTTCAGCGTGAGCTGCTTGCGCAGGATCTCCCAGTAGCCTTTCTGGGTGAGGGTCATGTCGCCGGCGGGGTTGCCCATCGAGACGACCGTACCGAAACTTTTGACCGCTTTGAGGGCCTGCTCCCACGTTTGCGCCACGCCGGCTCCTTCGATGCAGGCGTCGGCGCCCCGGCCGCCGGTCTGCGTGCGGATATACTCCACCGGATCGGTCTCGCGCGAGTTCACTGCGTCGAATCCCTGTTTGCGCGCGAATTCGACTTTGGTCGGATCGATGTCGCACAGGATGACGCGGAACGCGCCGGCGGTTCGGGCCCACAGGCCCAGCATGATGCCGATCGGGCCTGCACCGAACACGGCGACGGTGTCGCCGATGCCGACCGACGCCTGACCGATGGCGTGAAGCGCTACGGCGGCCGGTTCGCACATCGCGGCCTCCTCGTAGGAGAGCGAGTCGTCGAAGAAGACCAGGTTCCACTCCTTCACGGCGATGTATTCGGCGAAAGCGCCGTCGCGCCGCGAGCCGTAGTAGTCGTAATCGCTGCACTGTGCGTATTCTCCCACCTGGCAGGCTTCGCATTTGCGGCACGGCAGCAGCGGGAAGACTGCGGCACGACGGCCGACGAGCGACGGGTCGTCGGCTTCGACGATCTCCCCGGCGAATTCGTGACCGGGAATCGTCGGGAAATGGTAGGTTCCTTTGGTAAAGACGCGCGGCAGATCGCTTCCGCAGATTCCGCAGGCGTGCACTTTGAGCAACACCTCTCCCGCCTGACGCACGGGCATGGGCACATCCTCGTAACGCAGGTCGCCGACCGCATGGAGGTTGAGCGCTTTCATCGTATTTTTCATCTATTTATATATTTAGGTATAACGTCTTTTGTGCCGGCAGGCCGGAATCCGCTTCGGCATCCGCCGTCGCGTCTGCTGGTTGTCGTTTCCGGCCTTCAACGGTCTTGCGTGTCCGCAAGGCGGTTATCGGAGTTTCCCGACTGCGTTTGCCGTACGCTTCCGATCGAATTCGATTTCGTTTTAATTCTATTTTCTTTCGAATGCTTTTACAAAAATAGAATTTAACTTTTAAAGTTGCAACTATTTTGCGGAAAAAATGCGTTGCGGTCATCGTCCGTCCGGAACCGTTCCGCGACCGGAGACACGGGACGCATCCGCTTTAATACGCCGGCGTTCGGCGGTCTCGGCGTGGTTGGGCGTTGCGTCCGGCGTCTCGTTTCGGCAGGGACTTCGGCACGCATCTCTTTGGGGTGTGACGGCTCGGAGGAAGGGCTTCCGCGTCCGCTTGGGTATGGACAGAGAGATCGCAGTGCGGACAGGCGGCGGCGTGTGGAAGAGAACGGAACTGCGGAGAGCATCTGACGGCGGGGCGGATTCCGCCGCGATTTCTCCCGTCCCGCCATGTGCTTCGGTACGGGCCGACCGGATGTGGATTTGCAGAATCGGAACCGATTCGAAATTCAGTAGTGTATATTTACGATTTATTTCGATTTTCGAAAGGGGCGTGCGGGTATTATCGTTTCCGATAAATCCGCCGAAAGATGAACGCAGCCGGCCTTTCCGGAGGATGGACAGGGCTTTCCGGAAATAAATGTCGGAAAAATAACGCTAAAAGCTTGCTATTCCACGCGGTTTTTGTAACTTTGTGTCTTGGAATAGTAACTTACTAACTCTTAAATCGAATGAACAATACGCAATGTATTCTCGATGCTTTAAAAATCGCAACCGATACGAAAGCATTCGAACTCGGCGAGGGTGTTCTTCACCGTGCTCCGGCTCTTTTTAAGGAGTATTTTCCGAATCGGAAGGCCGTCATCGTCGCCGATAACAATACATGGAAAGCCGCCGGCGAAGCCGTCGACGCATCCATGCGCGAGGCGGGAATTCCCTGCGAGCGTTTCCTTATTGAAGAGGAGGAGTTTCATGCCGACTGGCCCTATGTGGAGCGGATCGACGAGATGCTCGACCGCACGGGGGCCGTCGCCGTCGCCGTCGGGTCGGGCGTCATCAACGACTTGTGCAAACTCGCGTCGTTCCACCACGGTCAGTCCTATCTTTGCGTGGCTACGGCCGCTTCGGTCGACGGTTATTCGTCGTCGGGCGCAGTGGTGTCGCGCGACGGCGCCAAACTCAATATCGAAACCCATGCGCCGCTGGTGATTCTGGCCGACGTGGGCGTGCTGGCTGCCGCGCCGAAAGAGATGACAGCGGCGGGTTATGCCGATCTGGCGGCCAAGATACCCGCCGGCGCCGAGTGGATGATCGCCGACCTGTTCGGTACGGAGCCGATCATTCCCGCTGCGTGGAACGTCTTCATGAACGATCTGGATGCGATGCTCGCCGATCCCGAAGGGGTGGCGGCCGGCAAACCCGAAGCGATCGCTTCGCTCTTCGCCGGTCTGACGCTGAGCGGCATCGCGATGCAGGTGGCCAAGTCGAGCCGTCCGGCGTCGTGCACCGAACACCTGTTCAGCCACGTGCTCGACATGACGCACCATCGCTACAACGGCAAGTTCCAGTCGCACGGTTTCCAGGTGGCGATCGGTACGCTCACGATGTGCGCCTTCTTCGACGAGTTCTTCAAGATGGATCTCTCGACGCTCGATGTCGACGCCTGCGTGGCCGCATGGCCCTCGCTCGAAGCGGAGCAGCGGCGTGCGCTCGATCTGTTCCGCGATTTCCCCGTGCCGGAGCTGGGTTATACCGAGATCACGAAGAAGTGGAACGATGCCGAGACGGTTCGCGTACAACTCACGCGAGTCAAGGAGAACTGGCCCGCCTTCAAGGCGCGGTTGCAGGCGCAGTGCTATCCGTTCGAGAAGATGCGTGCGCTGTTCGCCGCTGCGGGCGCGCCGACCGATCCTTCGCAGATCGGTGTTTCGCGCGAGCAGTTGCGCAGCATGGTCGATTTCACGCAGTTGTTGCGCTGGCGCATCAATCTGCTCGATCTGGCCAAACGCGCACGGATTTACGATGAATTGGTCGCCCGCGTCTTCGGTAAGGGCGGAGCTTGGGAAATCGCATAATCGACGAGCCTTATGACTGCGGAACAGACCAAACGATTCAAATACTGGCAGTGGCGGACGATCATCGGAACGATGATCGGTTACGCCATTTTTTATTTCGTTCGCAAGAACTTCTCTTTCGCCATTCCCGGTCTTACGGCCGAGTACGGCATCTCGAAAACGACCTTCGGCGTCATCATGACCCTCGTCGGGCTGATCTACGGCGTGTCGAAATTCGTCAACGGCGTACTGGCGGACCGCACCAACGGCCGTTGGCACATGGTGACGGGCTTGTCGGTGTGTTCGGTCATCAACTTCATTTTCGGCTGCGGTGCGATCATCTGCGCATGGATTACGGGGCAGACCTACGGGACGACGTTCATCCATACGCTGGTCGTCCTGTTCGGCGTGCTGCTGATTCTGAACAACATGTTCCAGGGGTGCGGCTTCCCGCCGTGCAACCGCCTGATCACGCATTGGGTTCCGCCCAAGGAGCTGGCGACCAAGATGTCGATCTGGAACGCTTCGCACTCGATCGGCGCCTTCATCATCGCGATCTTGTGCGGGTATCTGATGGGCCACACGGGTACGGATATGACGGGCGATCCGGAGATGCGGCAGCGCGTCGTGGAGAATACGGCGAGCATCACCGAAAAGATGGACGCCGCTTCGGCCGAAGCCTATGTCACCAACGCGTTGCAGCATGTCGGCGCCTGGCAGTGGACGTTCTGGGTTCCGGCTGCCATCGCGGTGCTGGGCGTGATCTTCATCATCGTTACGTTGCGCGATACGCCCAAGTCGGTCGGCCTGCCCGAATTGGAGGGCACCAAGACGCAGCTCGACGAACACGATTCGTCGGAGGAGTTCAAGGCGTTCCTGCGCAAGAAGGTCTTCCTCAATCCCATGATCTGGGGGTTGGCCGTGGCCGACTTCTTCGTCTATATCGTGCGTTTCGCCGTGCTCGACTGGGGCCCGACCTTCTTGCAGGAGTCGCGCGGTCTCTCGTCAAGCATGGCCGGCTGGACGGTCGCCATCTTCGAAGTGTGCGGTATCACGGGCATGCTGCTCGCGGGTTGGATCTCCGACAAATTCTTCGGGGGCCGCGCACAGCGCACCTGCGTCTTCTGCATGGCGGGCGTGATCCTCTTCATCTCGCTCTTCTTCGCCCTGCCGGAGTCGACCGATCCTGTCGTGCTGCTGATGATGCTCGCCGTGGCGGGATTTTTCATCTACGGCCCGCAGGCGCTCATCGGCGTCATCGCGTCGAACCACGCCACGAAGAAGGCCGCTTCGACGGCCAACGGCGTGGTGGGTATGGTGAGCTACGTCAGTGTCGTCGTTTCGGGCTGGGGCTTCGGCTTCATCTCCGACCACTTCGGCTGGCGCTGGGTCTTCATCACGATGATCGCCATGGCCGTGCTCGGATTCCTGGTGCTGCTGTCGATGTGGAACACCAAGAGCGACGGATATGAGCACGACGCCGCCGAAACCAACTAAAACCTTATAAGCCTATGAAAAACTTCTTTTTGAAATTGGGTGTCTGCGCATTGGCGCTCACCGGTGCCGCCGAGGTGCTGGCGCAGGAGCAGGTCATCCAGCTCTTCGCCCATCGGGGCAGCCGTTTCGAGTACGACGAGAACACGCTGCCGGCCTTCAAGGCCTCCTACGATGCGGGTCTGCGCGGTTTCGAGACCGACATCCGCATGACCCGCGACGGCGAGCTGGTGATCTCGCACGACGAGACGCTGGCACGTTTGACGCCCTGCAAGCGCGTGGTGGAGACGATGACGGCCGACGAGATCCGCAAGGTCAAGACCAACCAGGGCAACGACCTGATCTTCCTGCCCGAGCTGGTGGACTTCTTCGCCGACAAGGACAACGTATACATCGAGTTCGAAATGAAGACGAAGCCGGTCGAGAGTTATCCCGAAGAGCGGCTGCGCGAGTACTGCGAGAAGGTGTACAACACGGTGATGGCCAAGAAACCTGCCAACTCGCTCTATCTGTTCACGTCGAGCGACAAACGTGCACTGAAAATGATGCGTTCGCTCCACCCCGACGTCGATCTGCTGTTGATTATTTCGAAGCCGATCTGCGAGGAGACGATCCTCGAAGCGATCGACATGGGCATCAAACGGTTGGGCTGCCGCATCGAAGGCACGTCGAAGGCGATGGTCGATCTGGCGCACAAGGCCGGACTCTATGTCTCGCTGTGGCCCGGTCAGTCGCCCGAAGAGTTCATGCGGGGTGCCTATCTGGGTGCCGATGCGCTCAACAGCGACCGTGCGGTCGAGGTCAAGAACTGGCTCGACAAGAACGCGCCGTGGATCAAGTATAAATAACGTCCGTTCCGTCGCAGGCCCCGTTCGGCGTGCGACGTGTATACGGGGGACGTTCGGACGAGTCCGATCCTTGCATTACCCCCGCCGGAAATGTTTCCGGCGGGGGTATTCCGTTTGCGGGTCTCCCGACCCGTTTGCAGGTGCCTGTGCGGCGGCGTTTCCGGCTTCGGGGGAATGAGTTTCCGTACCGCAGCACGGGAGGCACGGCGGCCGGAACGGCCCGCACCGGCGCCGGCCGGTGTGGCGGGGCTGCGGGCCGGTTATTTGCTTCTGATACGTTTGCGCCGTTTCTTCTCCACCTCCCGGTCGTGCTGTTCCTCCATCTGTTTGCGATAGATTTCGATCTTCTCATTGAGATGTGAAACGTCTTCTTTCAGCATTTTGCGGAACGTGTTCAGACTGACGGGAGCCTCTTCGATCACGAATTTGGTATGGATTTTCCATAGCGGGAGCTTCCCTTTGCGGATGTAGGGTTCGGCGAGGCGTTGGACGTATTGCGCCTGTTTGAGATAGCTGAGTCGTTCTTTGGTCACTTTCATACGATGATTCGTTAGCGGGTTAATCAATATAAAGTTCCGAAAACCGGCCGGCCGAAACAAGCAAAGCAACGTTTGTTGGTGGATGAAATATAATATTGTATAAGTAAATAATAAATTGTACGATCTTGTTTGCAGGAAGTTGCCGTTTCGGATCGCCGCACGGATTGTCCGAAAAGGCGCTCCGTGGCGGGATCGGCGCTGCGGACAATGCGCGGACATAACCGCAGCCGACGGGAGCGGCCCGCCGACAGTGACGCCGCCGACGCTCCCGTGAAGGACGGAATCCGGAAGGATACTACTTATTATTTATATAGTCCGGCGGATCGGAGGCTTTTCCGGCCCTCGAAGTACAGGATAAGTTTGGGATTCGTCCCTTCCGGACGAAGCGGAAGGGACGGAACGACGCAATGGAGACGGGGCGGCGGGCGGCGTTTATTCGATCAGTGCCCGAAGCGGTACGTCGAGTGCGTTGCAGATGATGCAAAGTGTTTTGACCGTGGGATTTGAACGGCCCGTTTCGATACGGCTCAGGTTCGAACGTTCGATGTCGCAGCGGTAGGCCAATTCCTGTACCGTGAGCTTTCGAGCCTTTCTTAGTGTTCTGATTTTTAGAGCGATAAGTTTTATCTGTTCTGTATAGTCGATTGGCATCCCGAAAAATTTTACGAAAAGTTTTGTATTGCAAAGATTTTCATATATCTTTGCATCATGCGTATCATATATGATACCAACAGTCCGGCGGCGGGAGGCATGAAATCCTGCCGATAAGGGATGACAACTATGTAGGAATCAGTAAATAAATACCGAAAAGACACGAAGTTCAAACCATTTCAAAACATCTTTAATTTCTTCATTATGAAAAGACAATTCTTAGGTAGACTCCTATCGCTGTTCCTTGTCGGAACGGTGGTAGCCGGAGTCGGTTGCAAGGACTACGATGACGACATCACGAGTCTGAACAACCGGATCGACGAGCTGACGACGGGGCAGATCGCTTCCGTGGAGAAGCAGATGCAGTCTCTGCAAAATGCGGTCGACCGGTTGGACGGGGTTGATTCGGGCTTGAAGGACGAAATCGAGGCATTGCAGGGCAAAGCCGAGACGCAGGCCGGAGAGATCGGAAAGTTGCAGGAGGAGTTGGGAAAGGCGGCCTCCGCATCGGAAGTCGAAGCGCTGAAAAAACAGATCGAGACGCTCGAAAGCGATAAGGGCAAGCTGGAGAAGCGGATCGAGGCGCTCGAAAGCGCCCGCACGAGTTTGCAGGATGAAATCGACGCCGTGAAGGGTTCGCTGGCGAACTACCTGACCAAGAGCGACGCCGAGGCGACCTACGCCACCAAAACGACGGTCGAGAGTCTGTCGCAGCTGCTCAACCAGATCAAGGCCAACTACGTTTCGGCCGAAGGGCTGGCTTCGACGCTCGAAGGTTACGTGACCGACGCCGAACTGGCCGATTATCCGACGCTGACCGTCTTACAGGAGGCGATCCGCCAGAGCGAGACGGCGATGAAGAACTCGCTGGGCGAAGCGATGAAGCCGATCCTGGCGAAATATAACTTCGTCCAAAAGGATGTGCTCGATCTCGAAATCCAGGATTTGCAGGAGCAGATCGATGCCCTCAGCGGCAAGCCCGACGCCGACGGTTCGCTGGCCAACATCAAGAGCCGGCTCGAAGCGCTCGAAAATGCCGAGATCAAATACGACGAGTCGAACGCCGCCTTCACGAAGGGCGTGGAGGACTGCATCGGCAAGGCGCTCGCCAACGACGGCGCGATCGATCAGGCCATTGCCAATGCGATTAAGGATGTCGCCGGTGAGTACGAGGGGACGATGCAGGATCTGAAAAACCTCATCGACGGCCTGCGCATGGACGTGGATCAGCTCCTGAGCCGTATCCAGAGCCTCGTCTATGTTCCGGCTTACGACGATCACAAGGCGTCGGTCAACGCGCTCTACTATGCCCCCGAGGGCGAGGAGCCCGTCCTGCTGGCGAACGGTACGGTGGAGATGACCTTCCGCGTTACGCCCGTCGAGGCTGCCGGACAGCTCGTGGCCGCCTATGCCGCCGAGCCCGAGATGTTCTCGCTGGAAATGGAACAGGTGAAGACGCGCGCTACGGTGCCTGCGCTGAATATTCAGAAGGTCGAGGCCGACGAGACGGGCAACGGCCGCTTCATCGTGACAGCGCTTCCCGCCGATTTCACCCCCGACTTCTTCACGGGTAAGGTTTCGTACAGCATTGCGCTGCGCGTACAGAAAGCCTACGACGCGGAGGCCGGGAACGACTATTCGGCCAATGTGGTTTCGGATTACGTGAACCTCGTGCCGGCGCGCGCCGACGTGAAGGCCGTCGTGCTGGCTCCCGCCAAGGAGGACGGTTCGATCGACGCCGACCGGATCGTCGCTGCGGACGGCGAAGTGGCCTACGAGATTCCCTACGACGATACCGACATGGTCGTCGAACTGATGAAGGGCTACAAACTCTGGGCTACCGACGGCGAAGCCTACTACGATCTGGCTCAGCTCGCCGACATGGGTTATTCGCTCGAAGCGCCCGTCGTGGCCTGCACGAGCAAGGCTTTCAAAGCCGACGGCACGGAGTTGGAGTCGGCTGACAAGGGCAACTTCGAGGTTGCGAACGGCGGGGAGGAAGTCTGCGACGAGACGGTCAAGCTGATCGCCGCCGACAAGTCGACGCGCAACAACTACCTGCTCACCGAGCACGCCTATACGGTCGCTGCCGCCTACGATGCGCTGAACCCGACCTTCAACAGCCGTGTGACGATCGTCAAGACCAAGCGCGGCGTAACGCTCGACCTGTTGAAGTACGTCTGGAACTACTCCGATTTCCGGACGGTCTACGAAGCCGGCGGCGAGTACGAAGGTTCCGAGCGCGAATTCACGCTCAAAGTAACCGAGTCGACGCTTCCTCAGGACATCACGCCCGAGAACATCGTAACCTACTGGAACCAGGGCGGCAGCGCCGTGGTGAAGGCCGTCGAGCTCGACGCGGAGGGCAAGCCGACCGAGACCGTCGACGACAATGTGAAGGTGGTTCCCGTGGCTTACGATGCCGACGAGGGCTATACGCTGCGCGTTTCGGGATACACCTTCGGCAAGCGTTATGCCGTCGAAGCGTCGAGCGAGTTCGAGAACGTACAGGTGACGATCGCCTTCGAGGCCGAGTTCGTCGCACTGCCCGAGAAGATCGAGGTTACGCTTCCCGCCGCTACGCTCGCATACGATGCCACCGAGGAGCTGTTCGTAGCCGAGGATACCTCCGTTGTCGGCGAACTCTTCGAGCAGGTGAAGGATCACTTCACGGATGCCGCCGAACTGGCTACGTCGCTTACCCGTCCTTACTATGGAGGCTCGCCCAACAGTGCGAACGCATTCTATACGGCTGTCTGCGGCGACCGGACGCTGGAGAAGAACTACTGGTTCCTCGACGGTTCGAATCCTGCGACGATCACCCGCATCGCCGTGGCCAACGACGGCAAGATGACCTCCCACATGCAGGTCAATCGTGCCGATGTGGAGACCGACGCCGACGTATTCGCCTTCGAGACGAAGCTCGTTCCCAACTACGGCCTGCCGATCTATGTCAAGGGCGAGGCCAGGGTCGAGATTCCCGCCTATGCCGCGCAGCACGTCGACGCATGGGTCTACAACGCGGACGGCAAGTGGCAGTCGGATGTGAAGGGTCTCTGGTCGCCGAGTTTCGGATCGAGTGCGCTCACGGGCTTCTCGGTAGCCGACATCGATCTGGAATCCGCCTTCACGATCGTCAAGAAGGATGCGCAGGGCGTATGGGTACCGGTATCGGACGATGAGATCGCTGCACAGAAACTCGTCTTCGCTTACGAGATTCCCGCGACGGCTCCCGCTCACGACGGCATCGAGATCGCCGGTAACAAACTCTCGTATTACGGCCGCAACGAATCCGTGCCCGTCGTCGGTACGCTTTCGATCGACGGCATCGTCATCGGCAACGCCTTCACGGCCGTGAACGACTATACGTCGTATGAGGTCAACAAGTTCGACCCGATCCGCTCGTTCACGCAGTCGGAGACCGTCGAAATCCCGACCCGCACGGCCGAGGCGACCTATACGAAGAATATCTGCGAGGTACTTTCGCTGCGCGATATGCGCGACGCCGACGATATGAAGGGCTTCGAGCTGATCGATCACGATGCGACGCTGGCCGATCCGTGGATCACGGGCGACGACACCAACGGTTTCGCTACGGGTGTCCGTCCCAACAGCGACAAAGTCTTCGGGCTGGAAGCGATCCGCATCGTCAGCTTCTCGGTGACCTATGCCGACAACGGATTCGACGCTTCGGCGGCACTCGGCGACCGTGTAACTGTCGACGAGACGACCGGTCAGATCACCTTCTCGAATCTCAATAACCTCTCGTTGCAGAAGGATGTCGACGTGACGGTCAACGTCGAGGTGGCTTATCCCTGGGCCGTGAAGAGCGGTAAGGTGACCTACAAGATTCTCAAATAGCGGGGATCGTCTCTCCTCCGTCGCGACGGAGGACGATTCGGGGCAGAGTTTTCACAACTCTGCCCCTTTTCGTTCCCTTGCGGCGGTGTATTCGGAGCAGGGGACGCCTTGCCGTCGCAATCCCGATTCGGCGCATGCATCGGCATACATGCGCTTTTATCCCGTCGTCGTGCGCTATGTCAGCATGTGTCTCAGTGCGGAGGCATAATATCCGATAGGGTGGAGACGGCGTTCTGCCCTCGCCGTCCTTCGTCGGGCCGTCTTTCGCGGACGTTCGCGCCGTGCGACGGCAGGAACGCACGCAGGCAAAGCGTATTTCGTGGTATTTCGCGCACCTTTTCCGGAAAAACCGTTGCAGGGATACGCTCCTTCGGGGAAAAAGCGCGCGTTTTGCGTCGGAAAACAGACATTCCTCCTGTGTCCGAATGCCGTCAGTGCCGTTCATGCAGATCGGTGCCCGCAGGCCGCTGGAACGCCTGCAAGCCGAACTCCGGCAGAAGGGTGAGCACGCGGTCGGTAAGTGCGCTCTGGAACGCTTCGTAGGGAATCCATTCGAAGTGGCGCGTGAAGCAGTAGAACTCCAAAGGCACGCCTTCGGACGTGGGTTGGAGCGTGCGTACCATCAACATCAGGTCGCTGCGCACGTCGGGGCAGTTGCGCAGGTAATTCGCGAGATACTCCCGCAGCGCTTGCAGGTTGACGATTTCCTGCGATGTATCGGCCGCAAGATACCCCTTTTCGCGGAGCCGCGCCGTCTCTTCCGGCGTGCACCGGCGAATCGTGCGGGCGTCGATGAAGACCGAGCGCTTGATGCGCCGTCCGCCGCATTCACGCATACCCCGCCAGTTCTGGAACGAGTCGCTGACCAGCGCATAGGGCGGAATCGTCGTAATCGTCTTGTCGAAATTCTGCACCTTGACCGTCGTCAGCGTCACCTCGATTACATACCCGTCGGCACCGTATTTACTCATCGTTATCCAGTCTCCCGGTCTCAGCATGTCGTTGGCTGAGAGTTGAACGCCGGCGACGAGTCCCAGTATGCTGTCCTTGAAAATCAGCATCAGCACGGCGGCCGATGCACCCAGTCCGGCCAGAATGCTCGTGGCGTTCCGGTCGATGAGAATCCCGATGATCAATACGATGCCGACGCTGACGGTCACGAGTTTGAGCATCTGGTAGATGCCTTTCAACGGCCGGTCGCGCAGCGTTTCGTGTTTGTTCGAAATGTCGTAGAGCGCGCTGAGAAAGGTGTTTAGCAGGGCGATCGTCACGACGATGAGGTAAATCGAGCAGCCTTTGTGCAGTAGTTTCAGCAGCGAGGGGTCGTCGCCGAAGGCCAGCGGCAGCAGCAGATATAGGAGGACGGGCGGAATCAGGCGGCAGGCGGCGTGCAGGACTTTGTCGTCGAACAGATGGTCGTCCCACATCGTCCGGGTCTGGGCGCTGATGCGTTGCAGGGCAGGTGTCACCAGATGCCGGAACAATTTCACCGCGAGGTAGCAGATGAGGACGATGCCTGCGACGAGCAGGATGCGCGAGCCCCACTCTCCGCCGGAGTTGTCCAGCCCCGCGCGGCGGAGCAGCGATGTCAGGTCTTGGTTCAGATTGTCCATGCCGGGTCACAGTTTTGAGGGCGGCCGCATGGTGCGGAACCGGTCGTTCCTGTCCGGCCGCCGAAAGCGAGGTCGTTTTCACCGCCAAAGATAGGAAATAAAAACGAGAACGGGAGCGGTTCGTGCGGAGAGTTCGCGCCGGAGGGTTCGGCAGGCGGTTTTCGTCAGAAGGTGCGGATTCAGGTCTTCCCGTGTCGCAATTTGTCCCGCTTGTGAAGCGGGACTGTCTCTGACGGCTCGCGGTGCCTCCTCCCGGTCCGCCGGAACGAAACAGGGATTGCGATACGTGACTGCGCGATTCCGAAACCTTATTTTTCCTGCCGCAGCGTTTCGGGCGATGCGACGACCGTGCGCTCCGTGATCGCAAACGTCCCCCTGCCTTCCGCGGCCGAAAGCGGGCGAGGCACGATACCGATGTCGGCGCGCGCGACGGCGAGATACGGCAATGCTGTCAGAAATAGCGTGATTTTCAGCTTCATTGTTTCGGATGTATTCGAAAAGAGGGCCGACAAGCCCGGACGTTCCGTTGCTTGCCGGCCCTCGGCCGGTTATCGGATACAGCGGTTATTTATTGTAACGAATCGCGAAATACTCGAGGCTGCTTGCATGCTGGGAGGCCAAAGCCGCTCCGGCAGCGCTTCCGTTCAGGCGGGCGTTGGCATAATCGCTGCCGTCGCTGCAAAGGTCGCTCGTCGGACGCAGACGGATGTAGACGTCCGGGTGGCCGAGGATTTCCTGCGGCAGTTCGAAGTCGATGTACTTGTAGGCCACGATCGACGAGTAGAGCGTATTCGACCAGACGGAGACGTCGGGCACCGTGTATTCGCCGATGAGATTCCATTGCGAGTCGTCTTCGGGCGCCTGCGAGTCGGTGAGCGCCCACTCGGCGCACCAGTAGCGGGGCGAATAGAAGGTCTGCTGCGTGTTCATCACGGAGATTTGCATCGAGATGTGCGAGGTCGAAATGCCCTCGGTCGAGAAGTTGATCAGCCATGCGTAGAACCGTCCCGTGTCGTCGTCCCACCAGTAGTGGTTGGAGAAGGCGGTGTAACAGTTGCCGCTTACGTTGGCCTTGCCGCGCATCGACGTACTGCCGTTGTAGTTGATTTGCTGGGAGCTCGTCGGGATTGCGTCGTTTCCGGGCCAGCCTCCCGAACCGCTGGCTGCGTATTGGTCGGAGGCGTACGGGCCGCACCACTCGATCGTTCCGTCGGGATTGCGGCTGATGAAGGCGTCCATCTTCGGATTCCAGCTCTCCTTCGAGGGGTCGATTACGATGCCGATACCGTTCTTGTTGCCGTAGTTGGCGCCGAAGAGGTTGTTCGCGCTGTTGCCGACGGGTCCTAAGTATTCGTACGTGCCGCCGCCCACCATGTGCTGCTTGTAGGTGGCTTGCAGGTACTCCTTGGAGGCCGAACCCGAATACTTTTCCTGATAGGTGTGCGTCAGCCAGCCGTTCGTGCCGTAGGTGGGTTTCTGCACCTCGTTCTCCGTGTCGGGGTTCCAATAACGATATTCGGTCAGCAGTGCCGAGAAGCTGTCTTCCACGCTGTTCTGCATCTTGCCCCAGATGTCCTCCTTGTTCTGGTGGCGGATTTGATAGCGGCCGATGTAGCCGAGCGTCGGGTCATCCGTCATTTCGGCAGGGTCGGCTCCGTTGCGCCATTCGAAACGCGAGAAACGTTCGTGGACGATTACGCCCGAAATGTCGCCCGAACCGTAGGGCAGCCGTGTGCCGTCGCTGCGGTATGCGCAGTTGGTATTGGTCATCATGTACATGGCGTCGCCGTTGATGTCGCGCACGAGCAGCGGGTATTTGCTGATACGGTGTGCGTTCGTGCCGATTGCGTACCCTTCGTTGACCGGCGTGATCGAACCTTTGCGTACGGGGAACTCGACCTCTTTGAGTGTCACGTAGGTGTAGATGTCGTCGTCGGTCAGCTCGTTCATGTGTTTCTCCTTGACGGGAACGTCGGAAGCCGAACCGGCGGTGCGCGAAATGACCATCGACTTGGTGACGCCCTCCAATTCGTAGCGGTCGGGATTCTCGACCAGGTTGCCGGTGGCGCCTTGAATGAGGAGCTGCACGTGGTCGTACTGGTCGAAGATGTTGTCCTCGACCTCGTTGGTGAGAATCGCGATGCCGTAGCGGCCGTCCTTCGATTCGAGGTAGAGGGTCCGTTCCGAAACGGTGTAGTCGATTGTCGAGGTGGTAAGTTGGGTGTTCTCGCCCGCATTGCGGTTGTCGGGGTTGCTCACGACGATGCCTTCGATGATGACGTAGTCTTCGATCTTCTTGTTGAGGGCGTAGTTTTGGCGGAACTCCTCGAAAGTGATGTTGCGGCCGAGCGTCTCTTTGGCCGTGCGTTGCAGCAGATTGAACTCGACGGAGACGGTCTCGTCCCATCCGTCGGTGAATGAGAGCGACACGGCGGCCGAGCGCGGAACCTCTTCGGCGGGGTTGGCGTCGAGCGTGATGACCAGCTCGCGCTCCTCGCTCTCGGCGTCGACGATCTCGATCTCCTGGATCCAGTCCGTATTCTCGGGATCGGAGTATTCGGTCTCCACCGTAATGTCGGAGAAGGGAACGTTGGTCTCGATGACCGACTTGTTCTCGCCGCCGGCCCCGGGGACGATGATCGACGAATTTGCGAATGCGATGCGCGCGTCGATGAGCGCCTTCTGCTTGATGTAGAGCGTGTCGCGCCGCGAATCCACGTCGGAGCAGAGGACGATGCCCGCCTTGCGTTTGAAATCCTCGTTGAATTCGCATTCGGCCGTGATTGTGGCCTTGCCGTCCGTCGTCTCGCCGCACGCGAGGCTCAGCCAGTCGGATTCGTTTATCCGTTCGATATGGTATGCGCCGTTGGTGTAGATGTCGATGTCGAACGAGTTCGCATCGGCCTCGACGATGAACTCTTTTTCCAATGCGCCCAGTTTGACGAGGTCGATGTCCTCGGCGTCGACATTGGTGCAGGCAGCTGCGATTCCGACCGCAGCGGCGATGCTCCAAAACTTGAATATCGATTTGCGAAAGTTCATGTTGTTTCGGTTTTGTCGTTGTTGTTTTTCCGGTCAGGCGGTCGGCTGTCGTCCGCCGCCCGACCGAAATGCGTTTAGTTGTAACGTATCGTGAGCGTACCGATTCGAACCTGACAGTTGGCGGCCGTGATCTCCGGCGTGAGCGTGCCTTTTTCGATGCCCAGATTCGTCGGATAGGTCGAAGCGCTGCTGCTCGGGGCGATGTCGGTCACCTTGTCGGCTACTTGCAGGCGCAACACCACCTTCTCCTTGCCGAAGCAATCGGCCGGCAGCCGGCGCAGATGCTCGGTGTAGCCCGGCGTCGAGTCCTGCGATGTCCCGCTCCACCATACGATCGAACGCTTCTTGATGATCGGGCAGTCGGGAACGGGTCGGAACGTCGTGCCTCCGTCGACGGAGTAGAGCAGATTCCAGTGCGCAGGGCCGGTCAACGAGGTGTTGTTCATGTTTCCGTGTCCCCAAACGATGCCGAAAATCAGGTTCGATCCGGTGATGCCCTGCGTCGAGAACGAGATGTCGAAATATTTGCCTTCGTCCTTGTCGAAATCCCACCACTGGCGCGAGAACACGACGCTGCCATTGGGCACCAGTCCCTTCTGTTCGGAAGTTCCGCCGCCGTTGCCCGAGCAGACGACATTGTTGAAATCCGGTGACCCGGCCTGCGTGGCGTCGTACTTGTCGATCTCGCCCTCTCCGATTTCCGGTGTGAGGTCGTTCTGGCGGTCGTTCCAGTTCCACTCGACGATGGTCTTCGAGAACGGCTCTTCGGTCAGGGCGATTTCTCCCTGCGTCATGGCGCGCAGCTGGTAGCGGCCGAGGTCGCCGAAACGGACGGGCGCCACGTCGTCGGCCACGACGATACCCCGGAACGTGCCCGAACCTTGGGCTACGACCGAATAGAATTCCAGATCGCGTCCCGAGCTGAAACGGCGCCAGGGTACGGCTGCATTGGTCAGCATGTGGATTACTTCGCCCGTCTTGTCGTAGCACATCAGCGGTGCGACGTCCCAGCGCGGCGCGGTGGCGCCGATTGGGTTCACGTCGTCTTTGAGCGAGTAACCGTCGGTGCAGTTGGTGTAGGCGCCGTCCTTGCACATGATTTCCAGGTCGGGTACCGAGACCAGCGTGAAGATGTCGTCGTCGGTGAGTTCGGCGATACGTTTGGTCTTGACGGGAATCTTGAATTCGTCGGGTGTCGATGTATCCAGAATGTTGGCCGCCGTCAGTCCCGTGATGGTGTAGCATTCGGGGACGGCCTTCTTTTCGAGGATGGCGCCGTCGAGCGAGAGCCGCACCTTCGAGAAACGTTCCAGCGTGTTGTCGTCTTCGGTTGCGAATTTCAGGCAGAAACCGTAGCGGCCGTCCGTCGATTCGAGGTAGACCGTGCGGTCGTTCTCGGTGCGGTCGAACGCATACTGTCCGGTCTGGGGGCTCGAAACGATGTTCTTGCTGGCCGGGTCGCTGACCACGAATCCCTCGATATAGCCCGCCAGCGAGATTTCGCCCGGGGTCATTCCGCGTACGGTCGCGAAGTCGACGGCGGTGGGATAGGCTCTCTGGGTGATTTTGCAGACTGCCGAAACGGAAGCGCCCAATGCGTCGGCGTAACTGAGGTTGAGCGTGGCGGAACGGGCTTCCGAGCTGTCGTTCTGAGTCAGCGAGAAGGTCAGCCCCTCGTCCGTGAGCATGGGTTCCGACAGCCACTCGTTGCCCTCCTCGACGGGGGTATCGTAGGTGATATCGTAGACGATTTGGTCGGCGTAGGGTACGAGATTATTTGTCGTGGCCGGAATCGTGCACTGTTGTGCATAACCCTCGTAGGTCTCGACGGAGCTGTCCAGTTTGAGCGAAGGCTCGGCGATTCCCTGCGAGATGCTCAGCACCGAGGTGGTGGCTGTGCCCTCGGCGTCTTCGATGAAGAGGGTCAGGTCGGCCAGGCGCGTGGAGCCGGCCTCGTTGCCCTCGACGGCGAACGACACGCCCTCGTGCGTGATGGCGACCTCGGAAATCCAGGGCGTAACGGGTTGCGCCTGCGGTTTGTCGTCGCCCTCTTCGCTTTCGGCGCGCGTCACGACGGGTACGGGTTCACCGGGCACTCCGTCCGCATCGTAGTAGGTGACGGAAGCCTCCACGTCGTCGATGCAGTACCGCAGGTTGGTGTCGATGGGTGCGAAGATTCGCGATGGCGCCTTCAACAGCGCTACGGCGGGTTTGGCGAACGCGAGCGACGGTTCGGTGACGGTGCCCGCTTGGGTGAACGTCACGGTGTCGGCCAGTTCGCCTTTCTGGAAGACGACCCCGACTTTGCGCGAAATACCGTAGTTGGCCGCGTAGGTGAAGACGATTTCGTGGTTGCCGTAACCTTCGAGCTTGTTGAGCGACGCCCACTTCACGTTGCGCGTGAAGCGTGCCGTCCACTCTCCGTTCGAATAGACCAGCACGTGTGTCGAGCCGGCCTCTTTGCTCAGCGACAGTTCCCGTGCCGCCACCGCCAGCGGCAGGTCCATCTCGAAATCCTTCTGACAGCCGGTCAGGGCGGCCGCGAATGCCGCGACGGCGATCAGCAGGCCGGCGGCCGATCTTTTGTGTTTATTGAGTGATGTTTTCATAGTCTGAGAGTTTCTGGTCGTTACAACCCGTAGGCCTTGTATTCGTTGTTGTCGAGGTTATTCTTCGAGTAGGTTACCTCCGTGTCGGGAATGGGGTAGTAGCGGTGGCACGGTTTGATGAGGCTGGACGTCGTATTGAGTTGCAGAGGGCCATAGTCGCTGTTGCTCGTCACCGCATCGTACCAGATGCCCCAGCGCACCAGATCGTACTTGCGCTGGAATTCGCCGAAGAGCTCCCGCGCCCGTTCGTTGCGAATCTCCTCTTCCAGGCGTGCGGGCGTACGGTAGATGTAGTTGCCCAGTCCGGCGCGCGTGCGGGTCATGTCGAGGTACTCGATCGACTTCTCGTAGTTTTCCTTGTAGAAGTAGCACTCGGCCATCATCAGCAGCGCGTCGGCGTAGCGGAATACCTTGTAATTGTTGCCGTCGGCCGATGCCTGCATGTTCGGGCACCAGAATTTCGGACCGCACCAGGGACGGGTGTTGGTGCTGTTGAAGGTCTTGTCTTCATAGCCCCACGCCATGTTGTATTTGGCGCGGATATCCTTGCCCATCTTGGATTGGAGTCCCTGACAGAAGTAGACGTTCGGCCGCATGGCCGTCCATACGGTCGCCTGATCGCCGAGTTCGGGAATGTCGACGCCGTCGTAGATGGACGAGTTGGCCGAACGCGGATAGGGCTGGCAGATGCAGGCCACGTTGGAGGTATAGGTGAGACCGCCCTGCGTGTAGGTGTGCTGAATCTCCATGATGGATTCGGGAGTGTTCTTGTTGCGGAAGAGGATGTTCTGGGCGTAGTCGTACTGCGACAGGGGGCCGTAGATGGTCTCGATCTGTTGCAGCGCTTCGAGGGCCGTGTCCCACTCCTTGTTCCACATGGCCATTTTGGCGATGAGCATGTAGGCGCAGGAGGCTCCCAGCCGGTTGGCCTCGTTGTCGTAGGTGCGAGTCTGGTCGACGAGTGGCGCGATCGACTGCAAGTCTTTGATTACTGTCGCGCGCGTTTCGTCGGCATCCATGCGCGGCAGCACCTGAATGCGGTTGAGCACCTCGTTGTCGGTGACGTCGTCGAAGTAGAAGGGAACGTTGCCGAAGAAGCAGGTCAGCGTCCAGTAGTAGAACGCGCGCAGAGTCTTGGCCTCGCAGAGCAGTTGCAGGTATTGCTCTTCGGAGAGTACTTCGTTCTGATAGGCGCGTTCGATGCCGTTGACGGCGAAATTGCAGCGCTGTACGCCGAGATAGCCCTGCGTCCAGACGGTCGAGCCGAAACGCGGCACGGCGGGCGAGATGTCCAGACTGGCGTCGCGCGTACCCGACGGGCAGTATGCGATGTCGGTGACGCATTCGGTGGCGAGCATGTAGGTGTAAATCGATTTGATGGGGATGTAGCAGCTGTTCACGACCGACTGGCACTCCGAGTATTTGCGGAAGAAATTGTCGGGACTCGAAATTCCCGACGTGTCCTCGTCGAGCGAACACGACTGGAACAAGAGGGAAGCCGCGAAGAGCGTCGCATACAATATGTTCTTGATTTTCATAGTTCTTATGATCTTATTGGTTTAGTATCTCAACTGGATGCTGAATATGATGGTTCGGGGTTTGGGGTAGGCGCCCAAGTCCATGCGGCGCAGCGTCGACGAGGTGCCTTCGCTCGATACGTCGGGATCGAATCCGTTGTATTTCTTCCACAGATAGAGGTTTTCGCCCGATACGCTCAGCGTGAGGTCGCGCAGCCACGAGCATTTTTTCCGCAAATCGAACGTGTAGGCGAGCGTGACGTTTTTCAGTCGCAGATACGAAGCGTCGTGAATCATGAAGTCGCTCGGTAGCGCGGCGTCGCTCTTGGCTCCGGCGCGCGGGATGTCGGAGTTGGGGTTGCGCACGGGATGCCAGGCGTCGAGCATGTAGCGGTACTGGTTCGCGAACTGGGAACCGGCCATGTAGATCTCCGAATAGTTGTAGATCTTGCCGCCGAGCGAGTAGGCGAAATAGACACCCAGTTTGAAGCCGTGAATGTAGAACGTGTTTTGCAGACCGCCGTACAGATAGGGGTCGGCGTTGCCCTGATAAATCAGGTCTTCGCGCGACATCACGCCGTCGTGGTTGACGTCGTAGTAGCGTGCGCCGCCGTCGGTGTTGGAGACGCTCACGTAGGTCTTCGTAATTTCGTTCTCCTTGCGTTCGTCGGCGTTTTTCCACGTGCCGCCGTACTTGAAGCCCCACAGCGAGTTGAGCGGGTATCCCTTGACGTATCCGTACATCATGTAGCTGTTGTTGCCCGGCGAGTCGTAAGCCGAAATGAAGTCTTCCGAGCCGATATCGTCGACCATCTGGTCGTTATGCGACATCGTGAGCGTCGTCGTCCAGTGGAAGTTCGGCCGCACGATGTTCTGGCTCTCGATCGAAAGCTCGATGCCCTTGTTCGACGTCGAGCCGATATTGGTCCAGCGCGAGGTGTAACCCGTCTGGGCGGCTACGGCCAGCGACATGAGCAGATCGGTTGTCTTGGATTTGTAGGCTTCGGCCGTGATGTTCAGGCGTCCTTTGAACATCGACCAGTCGATGGCCACGTTGTAGGCGGCCGTCTTCTCCCATGTCAGGTCGGGCGAATCCAGACGGCTGCGGTAGAAGGCGACAGGCTGCGAACCGTCGAACAGATAGCCGCCTGTGGTGGACGAGAGCACGGCCAGCGAACGGTAGGTGCTGATCGCGTCGTTGCCGGTCAGACCGGCGCTCACGCGAATCGACAGGTCGTCTATCCAGTCGCAGTCTTTCAGGAAGTTCTCGTTGGCCAGATTCCACTTGACGGCCGCCGACGGGAAGAATGCCCACTTGTTGTTGGCCGCGAAGTTCGAGGCGCCGTCGTAACGGCCGGTCACCGTGAGGTAGTAGCGCGATTTCCAGTTGTAGTTCAGACGGGCGTAGACCGACATTTTGGTCTTTTTCGAGTAGGCCGTACCTGCCGAGTAGGTCTCCTTGTCCAGGACGGCGTTCATGTTGTTCCACATGATGGCGTCGTCCATGTAGCCTTTGCCCGAGAGATTGAAGTCGTGCGACACGAACCGGTAGGCCGAGAAGCCGCCGAGGACGTCCAGCGCATGGCCGTTCTTCTCGAACTTGTAGCCGGCCGTCGTCTCCCACGAGAACGAATTCTCGTCCCAGTCGGCGCGGTATGCCTCGCCGCCTTCGTTTTCGCTCTTCATGGGCAGCGTGCCCGGATAGTAACGGTACGTGTGACGCTGGTAGAGGTAGTAGGAGAAGGTGCTGTTGATCGTGAAGTTCTTGATCGGTTCCAGTTTGAGCGAGAAGTTGTGATTGCTCGAATGACGTTCGAGGTAATGGGTGTTCTGGTCGATCAACGCACGCGGCGTATTGATTTTCTGTCCGTTGTAGTACAGCGGGTTGTATGTGTCCGTCGGTTTGAGCAGCGGTGACAGGTATTGGGCGCCGCTCCACCAGTTGGTGCCGCCTATCGTGGCCTTGTTCTGGTCGTTGTGCCTCCATGTATAAGACCCCGTGTAACCGACTTTCAGCCATTTGAACAGCTGGCGTTCGAGGTTGATACGCCCCGTGAAGCGCTTCTGGCCGCTGTCGTCGATGATGCCCTGCGTATCGTTGTAGGAGAACGAAGAGTAGTACGAGGCTTTCTCGTTGGTGCCCGAGAGCGAGAGCGCGTAATTCGAGTAGATGGCCGTGCGGGTGATCTCCTTGATCCAGTCGGTTCCCTCGCCCAGCGAGAGCGGGTCGGGGTACACCGAGCCGGAGAGCGGCGTATCGGCGCCGATGTCGGGATGGTTGGCGTCGGAGCCGAACGAGGCGTAGTCGTTGCGGTATTGTGCGAATTCCGCCGCGTTCATGATGTCGAGGTGGCGGGGCAGCTGCGAGAAGCCGATGTCGGTCTTGAACGTGATGTTCGGCTTGCCCGTCGTGCCGAGTCCCCGTTTGGTGGTGATGAGGATGACGCCGTTGGCGCCGCGTGAACCGTAGATGGCCGTCGACGAGGCGTCTTTCAGCACGGAGATGGAAGCGATGTCGTCGGAGTTGATGTCGTTCAGGTCGTGGATGGCGTCCATCACGCCGTCGACGACGATCAGCGGTTCGTTCGAGGCGTTGATCGAACGCGTGCCGCGGATACGGATGGTCGTGGTGGCGCCCGGTTCGCCGGTGGTCGACATGAAGTCGGCGCCGGCGATACGTCCCTGCAATGCGTTGTCGACCGAGAGCGTGGGCAGGTCCTTGATGTCGTTCATCTTGACCGTAGAGACCGAACCGGTCAGGTCTTTCTTGGCCACTTGGCCGTAGCCGATGACCACCACTTCTTCGATGTCGGTGGAGGCGTCCTTTTCCAGCCGGATGTTGAATTTCGTGCGGCTGCCCACCTTCGTCGTCTGTGACGTGTAGCCGAGGTAGGAGAATGTCAGCGAATCGGAGGGTTTGACTTTGAGTGTGAATTTACCTTTGGTGTCGGTCGTCGTGCCCTGCACTCCGCCAGCGACGACCACTGTGGCTCCGACCAGCGGATTGCCTTCGGAGTCGAAGATGATGCCGTGAACCGCCTGCGGCTGTTCCTGAGCCTTCGCCGGTGCCGTGTATGCTGCGAGCATTATCAGAATCGCCCCCAGCGACATCGCACGGGCGAAAACGCTCATTGTGTGAAGAAATTTGTTCATTTCAGGTTGTTTTAGGTGATACGACTTGTTCCGGCCTGCTTACTCCTGACCCTCCTCGAGAGGCGCTCCGAGGATTATGTCCTTGCCGCTGCCGTTGTTTTCGGTAAAGTAATTCTCTTCGTCCGCTTCGAGGCGGCGGATGTAGAAATTGTCGAGGAAGATGCGGTTGTTGACCGGCGACGTCTGTGTGAACGAGCCGCAGCTGATGCGGATGCGCGTGTTGACCGTAATCGGATTGAGCTGCGTTCCGACCACGAAGACCAGCAGGTCGCTTCCCTCCCACATGTTCTCGGGGAACTCGTCGCTCCGGGGGTCGTAGTAGGCGGCTTCGAGCTCGATCGAGGTCTTGCCCGTGTCGGCGAAATCGGCGATTACGCCCCCGTCGAGTACCTCGACCTTGATTTTGTTGTCATCCTTGGCTCCGGTGTAGAAGTCGGTATACGCCACAGCGCGGAACGAGACCATGAGCATCGAGTCGCTGCGCAGCGTGTTGGTGTAGGGCGAAATCAGGTCGGCGCCGTGTCCTTCGTCGTCGCCCAATTTCAGATAGCCGTTCTTGCCGTAGCAGTGGGCGTGCTCCTCGCCGTCGATTGTCGTGGAGGAGAAGCCGTAATCCTTCTGGGCGGTCGTCCAGTCGTCGATGGGCGTCTCGTCGTCCGTGAAGCGGGGATCGGTTTTGCCGTACTTCATGGAGGAGAAATCGTTGCTCACGCGAGCTGTCGAACCTTGGTGTACGGGCACTATGCGGTTGTAGTTCAGCGTCCCGTCGGTCGCCGCCAGAATCAGCATACCCGTGCGCCGCGTGTAGTAACAGCCCGTTTCGACACGCCGCTGGACGTCGAGGGTCACTATGCGGCACCCCGTCAGCGGGTCGACCGCAGTGTCGTCCAGGACTGCCGCCCAGGGCATGTCGGCGTCGTCCTCCCACGAGGCGACGAAGTCGACGTTCGCCTCCGCATAGATTTTCGCCTGCCCGCCCTGCACGCCGACGTATACGGCGTCGACCGGCTTCTTTTCGATCGGGTCCGCGTAGACCGCGATCGACTCGCTGCGGTCGGAGTTCGAGTGCGTTTCGCACGACACGCAGGCCGCCGTCAGGCACGCGATTCCGATCGCTCCCCGCAGCAAGCGGGCGAGACTTTCCGTCAGAAATGTTTTTCTCATAAGTCGATAAGGTTAACAGTAGTAGTATTGGTTTCAGGTCGGAGATTCGTTCCCAACGGTCATTTCAACTCGAAATCCACCAAAATCGGACGATGGTCCGAGGGGTCGTAGAAGTTGGACACGTAGGGACTCTTGGTTGCCGTCGTCCACTTGTCGATGACGATCAGCGCGTTCGCGACACGTCCGTACATCGAGGGCGAGGCGTACATGAAGTCGATGCGGGCATTGCCGTAGGTCGACGAGATGAAGCGTCCCGGGTTGCGCTCGGCGATGATGTCCACCAAATCGGTATTGTTGCGGATGTGATCGTGAACCAGCAGACGGGTGTCGTTCTCGGGATAGTTGTAGAACCAGTTGTCGACGCGGGAACGGGCGTTGAAGTCGCCCATCATCAGCCAATCCTCCTGTGCGGCGTAGGCCGGATCGTTGACCGTCTTGTCGCAGATGTACCCGATTTCGAACGCACGGTACTTGTCGCCTTCGTTGTTGGCGGCGCTCGCCGCCTGATTTGCCGAGCCGGTGACGCCGAAGGCGTAGGCCTGCGGCCACGTGTGGAGCGTCACGACATTGATTTTATGGCCCTTCACGGTGACCTGCTGGATGGCGGCGCCGTGCGAAACGGGTTTTCCCGCCTGCTCCGTATCCGTGATTTTGAGCAGCGTCTCGATCGGATATTTCGAGGTGATGGTCTGCGGATAATTGTCGCGCCAGCCGCCGACGGCCGTATACGAGTGGCCGTAGCGCGCTGCCAGTGCCGGCCAGCCGTCGGGCAGGAACTTGTCGGATGCGGGCGCTCCTGCATTGGTGTTGTCCTTGTAGATGGTCGCCGATTCGCACCATACGCACACGTCGGGGTCGTACTTCTTCACCCAAGCCGTGAAGTTGTCGTAATCGTTGGCCTGATCCGACCACATGCCGTTTTGAATATTCCAGTAGAGCACGCGCAGAATGTTCTCGCCCCGCTCCGCTTCGCCGAGCGAACGCACCTCGATGTTGTCGAGATAGAAGCCATGGACGCCGCTGCTTGTGTCGTTGCCCGCCCAGTAGAGCATCGTGCCGTCGGTCGCGTTCTCCACGACGACCTCCACGCGGTGCCACTCCTTGACGGCCGACTCGCTCGACGGGAGCGTCACGTAGTTTTTCTCGACGATGTATTTTCCCGTTGCACCCGAGTAGCCCGAATTCTCGTCGGTCAGCGTGACGGAGTGCCCGTCGACGGTCGCCGAGGCGATCATTCCTCCGTTGAGGACTTGGAACAGCAGGACGTCCGTCGAACCGTACTGGTAGCAGAAGTCGAATGCGACGCGCACGGAGCTGATGCCCTCTATGGCTTGAAGCGCGGCGGTCTGGAAGATGCCGCGGCCCGTGTTCCCCGTGCCGCAGGCGAGATAACCCTGATACTCCTGACAGCGGAACATGAAGGTGTAGTCGGCGATGTTGCGGCTGGCCACGTAGGAGTCGGACATTTGATGCGACGTGCCGACCGTCTTGCCGTTGACTTCATCCCACGTATTCGACTGGATGAAGGCCGACCCGGGGTTGTTGTAGGCGACCCGTTCGAAGGCGTCCGCATAACCGTCGCGGTCCGTTCCCGAGTCCGTCGTAACGGTTTCGGCCGTCGGGGCGTAGCCCGACGCCTCCTGTCCGCCCATGATGTCGCCGCCCCAGACGAAGTTGTCGAAACCTTCGTAGAAGACGAGGTCGGCGTCGGGCGTATAGGCCAGATCGACGGTGTATACTTCGCCTGCGGCAAGTTGCAGGGGCGCCAGCGTATGTTTCATGGCGCGGTGCTCCGCGTCGCCGACGGTAATCTCCAACCCCGTCGGATAGTCGCCCGGTGCCAGCATGATGTGGAAATGTTTCGGCGTTCCCTTGTCCAGCGCCACGCAGCGGCCGTCGTCGGTGCAGTTGAGCACGGCGAAGTCGACGCCTTCGGTCATCGAGAAGCCCCCGCGGGAGGGGAGATAGTTGGCGAATCCGGCCACGATTTCTTCGTCGGGCGACGCGACCTTCACCGAAGCGATTTCGGCCGATCCCGTCAGCGCCACGTCCAGCACGGCGAAAGCGTCGTCGAAAATCAGCTTGTTGCCGTTTTCTTTGGTGTACGAACCGTACATCGGGTACGATTGCAACGCTTGGGCGGTCGTCGTCCAGAACTGCGAGTAGGGGAGTTTCACATCGGTGTAGACCGAGGTGTCATACCAGCTGCCGGACTCCGTAGTGGTCAGTGTGGCGTTGTAGGTGCCGGCGTTCGATGCCGCGACGTCGATATAGCGGCGGTCGTTCTCGTCGGTCGCAATCGCATAGGGCTTGCCGTTGACCGTTACCTTCGACTCATTCCATACCCGCTCGCCGACGCCCATCGGCCGGCGGATGCCGTTTTCCGACTCGGACAGGTAGAAACGCACTTTGCCGTCCACCACCTCGATGTCCTCGTATTCGTCGCCGTCCGGTCGGTCGGGACGGTTGGGGTCGTCGATTTCTTTTTCACCGTTGCCGCACCCCAGACAGCAACAGCAGATCAGCAATACTGTCGTTTTGCTGAAAGAGTTTAAGGTTCTTAGTAGATTTTGAAGCATAGTATATGGGATTTAGGAATTCTGCGGGGACAGGATGCGGTCGGAAACGGAATGCAAAAAGAGGAGCGCACATTGCAGAAAACAATGCGCGCACGTGTAATCGTACGTGTGTTAGTGGGTTACGATCTAAATACCGATGGGGGGGGGAATTATTCCCTCGCTACGGCGCGTAGAAGCGTGCCGCATCCTGCGAGCGAAGATCGTATAGACGATGGTCGAGGTTCCCATCCGGTTCGGTTTTGGTCGGTAGTGGTCGGGTCGCTTCTCCATTAAGGGAAGCATTTAGACAAAAATAAATAAAAAATTTCAATTTGCAAAATACGGAACGAATAAATTTTCATGCGGTTGGTTGTCGTTTTTGGTATTTTCGTTTCATCCGGCCGGAGTTTTTCTGCGCATGAAGTCGCGGGATATTGTTCCGGAGCGGGGCGTGCGGGGATTGCTGCCGGAGCTGGAATTTCTCCGTACGGAGGGTTCCGGGGGGGGCCGGCGGCATGAAGGTCTCGGGGCGCTGTTGAGCGTATCGCCGTATGCCGGTGTCCGACCGAGAGGCGAAACCCTTTGATTTCCGGCTCGATTTCTGACTCGTCCCGCGACGCCGGCGTCGTCGTTCTCTTCGGTGACTCGTGTAAGTTGCGATACCTTTTTCTGCCGAAGATAAATCTCCGACATTCGTGCGAATGATATTGCGGAGTCAGTGGCTTCCGTATTGCAATCGTCCCGTTTTGCGAACGGCACTACCCCCCCCCTCCGAGGAGAAGGGGTCGTTGTCCGAGGTGTCCGCTCGAAATGGCGATATCGGTATTTGTCCGTCCGAATACTCCTGTTCGTTTTGCATGTTCCGCTCGTTCCGCCGCTGCGGTCGGTGTCGCGCATTTTTTTGCGAGTGCAGGCTGCGTCGGATAGCGGCGAACCGCCGGTGCAGCTGGCGATGCCGAGGCTGAATACCTATTTTAAAATGGGTCTTATCGTTATATTTGAAGAATCTCCGCCAATTGTGGAACCACAAGGGGAGGGCGAAGTGTTCAATATTGTAGTTTTTGGTGGTCTCGCATGTACTTGCAGCCGCGGATAAAGCCCATGGCAGTGAGTCGTTATCCGCATCCTTTTCGAATATTCATCCCGACCGTCGTTAGTTGTCCCGGCCTGCCGCAATCCATCCGGCAGGTCGCCCCCCCCCTGCATAAGATACTGCGACGCGATTACAACTCATATAACCGCGGACCCGATAAAATTCATTTTCCGCCTGTTCGGAGCGACTGTATAGGCCCGAATGCAGCAACTAACCGACAACTAAATACTTAACGGCTAATATCGAAATTTCCGGATAGCGACCATTTATGTACCACTTGTGTACCGCCGCCATTTTCCCGACCATACGGCATAAAAGAAAAATCCTCGATATTCGGCTGAATATCAAGGATTCTCGGTTAGTCGGGGTGACAAGATTCGAACTTGCGACAACACGCCCCCCAGAATTAAATTTTACTTTTTCTAATAAATTTAACGAACTATATTTCAACAGATTTTCCACGCATTCAAAGAGTTGCAATTTGCCATTATCGGGAATTGTTGAGAATTCGCGTGTTCCACTTGTGTTCCACACTTAAATTGTATCATGATTGCTGCGAAGCCATTTCTTATAAATATTAGCCAGCATTGCGATCTCCTAATTTTTGAGCTATTGCCAATAACTGTAATTCCACATTTAATGCATCTCTTTGTTCCGTTTCTACAAAATATCGCAATACTAACTACCATATTATAGCCAAATTACAACCATTTTTTCTGAAAAAATATTAGACAAATCTTTATTGGCACTAAATATGCTCCCTCCTTATTCATGTTCGTTAACTTCTTTCCAAAATGCATACAACGGAGATCGATTATCCCCTTCTGCCATAAAGATATCAGATAGTGCATAATTTTTCAATACCCAAGCTTTTGACGATGCCTGAGATGTCCGTTTATTACTTTTTTCCTCTATTATGTTATACTTCAAAAGAAGTGGTATTATTTCATCAAAAATCATTGTAGGCTTGCCAAAATTATTAATTGGCTCTTCTTTAATGGCTGTTTCATACTGATATGTCGCCTTAACATATTTATTCAAAAAACGTTTAATGCATTTTTTGAATTCCGGATTTAAGGTTTGAACTAACTCCTTGTCATCATTTATATTATCATCTTCTATAGAAATTCCTAACATTTTTAGATTGGCAATAATTTGACTCGGAGCATATTCTGAATATATTTCGTTATCGCCCTCATTTATCGACAATACTTTTACCACTGAACCTTGATCAAATGTAACATGATTAAAAATGTTATCCGATTTTTTATCAATTCGCAAATCAGAAAACACACAGTTTTTAAACTGGACATTCGATAATTCTGTATTACAGAAACTTACATTAACAAACGAACATTGTTCAAAAATTACATTTGACAATCTCTTATTTTCAAATATTAAACTCGAAAAAGTCAGTTTGGGACCAATAGTAAGTACATCGACCGGGATAAAATCATTCAACAAATAGGGAATAAGTGTACCTACATTTATCTGCAAAAAGGTGGGTTTCCACTCATCATGAGTAATTTTTATTAATTTGGAAATCAATATAGGCGTCATTAATGGATCAACAACCTGCCCAATGTATTGAGCGACATTATTAGACAGTTGAGCTATGTATAAGAAAGATTTTAACTGAGAACATGATTCTTTTGATAATGTATCTCGCATAACCTGCCCTAAAGATTTTGCCAAAAAATAATTTTTAAATTCTTCATGGTCAAACTTTCGTTGATCTTCTCGTCCAGGAACAGGGATCAATAATGCATGAGATTCTGCCATTCTAATAATTATAGGACGTAATCTCGTTTCAATATTCCATTCATCAAAAAGCACGGTTAGTACAAATTGAATCATATCTGTAGAAATAGCATCTTTTTGGCTATTCCACATCTCTCGAGCAACCTCAGACAATAATCTTGTATGTTGTTCAAAAGTTAAATACGGTCTCCCTGTTTCTTGATCTCGATCTTTCCATTTCAATACTTCTCGTCCGACAAAAGCATCAATAACATCATTTATTCCTATATATGTTTCTCCATTCAGTAAGAATTTATCAGGTGTGATATTATCCTCATAGGCCATATTTACCATTTTCGTGAATAAATACGGACGAGCCAACAAAGGATGTTCTGATGAATGCAATTTATTCACCATAGACTCATATGCCTCCGTACTTTCATTAAATGAATAAAACTTCAATAAGTATGCAATACATTGCTCCCTATTCCAATCTTCTATTTTTATTTCATCAAATTCACCCTCTAATCGAATTTTAGTTTGCAGTATTCTTGCTCGTTTTAGGTAATCTTGAGTATTAAAAAACGTTCGACGAGAAGCAGCAATCAATACACCCCTACCATCCATTTTTGTAATTAGGCTTGTTAAAGACCCCAATGCAACTTCTCCCCCAACTTCTGCAGCAAGTTCATCAAAACCATCAATTCCTAACACCAACAAATTTCGTTTCATTAAGGATATAATAGACGCATAATATAATCCAGAAAACCGCAATTCTCCAAGCTCATACATAATGGCTTCATTCAGCCGAACAAGATCTCGACCATGTAAATCAATATGTAAGAAAAGATAATTAGATTCTCCATTAAGATATTTTTGAGCTATTTCCTGCTGAAATTTATGCAACAATACCGTCTTTCCATGTCCTGCATCGGCAGTAACAAAACAAATTCGAGTTCCAGACCACAATAAATCTTTACACTCTTTTTCCAATGCCTTTAGACCGGTTGTTTGCAATTGCTGATCAATACGATGCAAAGATGCCGTCGTATCAATATACGTCAAACTATCTACATTAGTTTGTAGTAGTTTATCTGCAAGTATATCCAACCGTGCTATTTCTTTGGCAAGAAAAGTTGTATACCGCAATTCTTTGCCATTATATAGTACATACAGCACTTCATCTTTTTCAAAAATTCGAAATGACAATGTTTTTCCAAACCGCTCAAATACAATTGTATCTCGCTCGATCAATACATCATTTTCATCATCTGCAAACGACGCTATTTCACGTCTTACTTCTTCTAATTTATTCATTGCAATTACGAATTTTAATATTAAAATCAGATAATGTCGCCGAGTAATAATCAAATCGTTTTTTATTCAGAACCAATAAAAATAGGGGCATCGAATTATTGATATTCCGTCCTAAAGCTATAGCAGGAAATAAATCAATATCATCTGATGCAATATATACTCCTCCGACATTTTGCTCTTCACAAAAAGATAGAACATCACAAGCCATCATTGTATCAACCATTTTTTGAGTTCTTTGGATAAATACATCGTCTTGTTTTGTTAAGCAACCATCAACATGACACAATTTGCTCTTAGCACGTGTAAATCTCGAAAGAATATGAACAGGACAGGAATTCTTATTCATCGAACAATGATCTCCCACATTTGCATGCGCTATTCTTAATTTTGGGAGGCCAGACCTTTCTTGATAAGTATTATACCAAACATGAGATACTTTAAATAGGCTAAACACCATATCTATGGACCCTTCAATTTTTCTTTGTTCAATTACAACAGGAAAAATACCGTCACTTATCAGTTTTAATATGCTTAAAAGTTGTGACGCGCGATTTGTTAAAGTATCATCTTGATACCATCCTCCATATATACGAATAATGATATTTTGAACATTGTGTACATTTGTTATAATATCTCTAACAATTTCCTTGAATAAGAATTCAATCTTATTAATTGGGATTTCAGGAATCGGCCGAGGGAAAAAGTTATCAAAATCAACTATAACAAAAACTTTGCAATCCATTGAAAAAAATGTTTTGTTAAAATTAATAATTATTTTTTTCGACACAAAATTTCTTGCAGTCTAAAAATTAAAACCTTAATCCTCTATAGGATTATTGCAAATGAAAAAACATTTTCTACCTACCTAATACCATATAATCGGCATACGTATTTGAGAAATGTTTAACTCTTATTATACAGATTATACAAATGCGAATCCGCAATTTGCGGCAAATCGCAATATGCTAATTATCAACTGATCCATAATTAAAACCAAAAAATATTTGCAATCGCTTTCTCGGTATATTATTTTTGCCTCGTCTACGACTAATGGGCAATTTAGTAATCGCATCATACTCTGCAATTCTCGGGTAGGCGGTTAGTGCTTCGGCCGGATCTATCGAATCCAGCTTTGACAGTATCTTCATTCGCTTGTCGTATGACATTTCGATAACTATCAGCGAATCAAGAAGAAAAACTGTGCAAAGCTATGGCTTATTCCATCCGATTTCCCCGTCGTCACGACAAGGCCGACCGCAACGGCCGTTACGCCGTCAGGCTATGTATCACCAAGAACAAGCGGCGCAAATATATCGCGCTCGACCTCTACGCCAATCCCGCATATTGGGACGAGGCCGGCGAGCAATTCATCATCCTACGCAACCTGAAAGGAGCCGAGCAGAAGGCCGAGAATAAACAGCGCGAGGCCGACAATGCGCTGCTGGCGAAATACAAGGTCCGCGCCCGCGAGATCGTCGAACGTTTCGAGATCGAAGGTATCGACTGGACGCTGAACCAGTTCGAAGACGCCTTTCTGAATACCTCCAAGCAAGGGAAATTCAACGCCTATTTCTCCGACCGCATCGCGGAACTGCACGCGACGGGACATATCGGAAATTCGCAAACCTATAAGCAGACGCAGGACATGTTGAGAAGCTATGACCGGAAGCTGGATCAGCGCCTCTTTTCCGACATCGACCTGCGTTATGTCCGGGGATTCGATATGTTCCTTCAAAAGCGGGGCTGTTGCGGCAATACGCGCAGATTCTATTTCAAAGCGTTACGGGCCATTCTGAACCGGGCCAATACGGAGGGTGTCGGCTCGGCGGCGACCTATCCGTTCGGACGGGGCGGGTTCGAGGTCTCCAAACTCGAAGAGGCAACCGTCAAACGCTACCTGCCTGCCGCCGAGCTGTCGAAACTCAAAAGCACCACGGCCAGCAATCCGCAATGCGAATACGCCCGCAAATTGTTTCTATTCTCCTATTATTGTTACGGCATTTCGTTCATCGACATGGCGATGCTCACGACCGCCCATATCAAACAGATGGAGGACGGCGACTATATCGTCTACAAGCGGCAGAAGATCAAGCGGCAGAAAGGGGTCAAACCGATTTCTATCAAAATCACGCCCGCGATCCGGCAACTGATCGGGAGCCTGCAAGCGGCCTCGCCGACCGTGAACGATTTCCTGCTGCCGATCGTCACCCGCTCCGGCTATACGGGTGAGCAGCTCTACATGCACATTCGGGCCCGTTACAGCAAGTATCAAAAGTACCTGCGCCAGCTCGCCGAGGAACTCGGAATCAAATTCCACCTGACGAGCTACGTCTCCCGCCATACGGCGGCCATGACCTTACAACGCAACAACATTCCGCGCGAGGTGATTTCACAGATGCTCGGCCACGCCGATCTGGAGACCACGAACATATACCTCGACAGCTTCGACAACAGAGTGATCAACGAGGCGGCGAAAGTTCTCTAACAGCTGTCGTCACGGTTTAATTCTGCTCGCCTTTTTACGCTATTAGCATAAATATACGATTCAAAATAAACCGAATATGTATTTTTTCCAATCATCGCCTGTCAGTTATAAAAGGTTCATCAAACGGTTCCCCACCGAAAATAGTCTTATAAAACTGTACGCCAAGACTTGTGTTGATTTTGATATTGAATCAAAGCCCAAAAAGCGACGATGCCCGCATTGCGGCAACTGCCAAAACGGCCCTTTCAGAAAGAATAATGAAAAATTACGCTTATGTAAAAAATGCGGAAGGACTTTCTCTATATTCAGAAATAGCATCTTCGACAAATCCAAGGCCGATTTCCGAATTTGGATGTATATAGGCTATTGTATGTTCTACTACCACCACGTCTATTTTAATGTGGACAAAATTTCTCGAACACAAATAATCCGAGAAACTCATGCACCCTCAAACGCTACGATCTATCATCTATACGATGTCCTGTACAAATTATTCAAGAGCCAAAACAAGGTCGATATGTTACTAATATTCAACATATTCCTGCCATTTATGAAGATTTTCCACAACATGAACCCATATAGGAAAAAAGAATATTAGATAATACGCTGTTTAACAGCGGATTATTTCCATTAAAAGTCATTAAACAGTCCGACTGGTAAATTAGATTGTAAACTTTCAAATTATTTTAAAGAATATGAAAAATATTACCGACGACACTCCGATCGCAATGCTGACGGTAGGACAGTTGAAAGAGATTTTATCAATCGACAAAATTATGGGACATCTAACTCCGAGCCGCGCTCCGGACAAAGAGGTGCTGACAGCTGCCGACCTTGCCCGGCTTACAGGGTACAGTATCTCTACGGTCTATAAACTCACAAGTGAACGAAAGATACCGTTCCACAAACCGGAGCATAAAGGCCGTAAGCTTTACTTTAACCGTGAGGAGATTCTCGACTGGCTGCAAAGCGAATCGCACCCGACGATCGAACATGAAAACAACCAAAGAATAAACCAATTAAAAAAGCATTAATCATGAAAAACAAAAAACAGACATCTAAACCTGCATTCAACCCGGAGGTTCCGCCCCGTGAAGGGCTCATCTTCTACCGTAGCTTTTATGAAGCACTGGCCTCGATGAAGCCTATGGCAAGATTACACCTCTATGATGTGATTATGAGATATGCCTTTTACGGCGAGGAACCGACGGATCTCAAAGGGGAGCAGGAGCGAATTTTCATAATAATCCGCCCCCAGCTGAACGCCAACGAACGAAAACGGCAAGCAAAGTACAAGGAGAAAGCAACCAAAAAGAATAACGACGAAGAACTCAACAAATTTTTCACAAAAACTGAAGACGAAGAAAATGGCAATTTACAAATATTCAGCGATATACAATATGAATAGGTCGCCCCTAAAAGATAATTCTAACATGAAAGAAAACGAATATAACAATGGATACACAGAAAGACAAACAGTCGGTTCGAATCCCTCGGAACTCCCTTCGATCAAGGTCTCCGTATTCGAGAACTACTTCGCGCAGAAACCACTCGGCTGTGTCAACCTGATGAAGTGGTGTAAGACTGCCAAATTCAAGGAGCAGGTTATCGCGTTCCGCACGACCTCCAACGAGAAGGTTCGCCAATGGATTAAACGCAACCTTCCTTGTATTACCCCGAGCGGAATATTCAAGACCCGGAGCCGTGACGGGCTGGTTCAGCACAGCGGTTTCATATGTATCGACATAGACCACAAGGACAACGGCGTATTCGGGCCGGAGTGGTTCGAGAAGAAGAAGCTCCTCGCCAAGACCTTCGACTGCCTGTTCTATGCAGGCATGTCGATCAGCGGGAATGGTCTGTGCCTGATTTTCCGCATCGCTTACCCGAACAAGCACCTGGCGCAGTTCGACGCGCTGGTTCGGGAGGTCTACGAGAAGACGGGGCTCGTAGCCGACCAAGGTTGTTGCGACATCTGCCGCTTGCGGGGAGCCAGTTACGATGCCTACCCATACATCAATCCGCACGCCAAGCCTTATCGGGGCGTGCTCATGGAAAGAACGGCCAGAACCAAAGTCCGGACAGCCCGGGAAAAGGAGCTGCTCGATAAAAAGGTCTATAAATTAATCGGCAAAATCCGCAAAGAGAAGAAGGATATCACAGATGCCTACCACGATTGGTACAGCATCGGATGCGCCTTGGCTCACGAATACGGCAAGGAGGAGGGGCTGCGGTTATTCCATCTGGTCAGTATGCATTCCAAGAAGTATTACCCGACCGAATGCGACGAGCAGTTCGCCAAATGTCTGCGGAGCCGCAAAATCGGGATCGAGACCTTCCTATGGATTTGCAAGAAACACGGGGTGACATTCAAGTAACCCGCCGCCCCGCACGCGGAGCCGGAACCTTGTCGAAAGGTTTCGGCTTTTTTTTATGATGGCCTCGGAACGTAGAGACTCCCGAGGCCGATTCCGCCGAAATTTATACGGCAATACCCCATCGAGTGTTGTTCGAGCGAAAATAATTCCTAACTTTGTCATTGCCGATGTCCGCAAGGACTGCGGCGGACATATTGAAAGTGTTTTCGCACTGTCCTTGACGGAAAATGTAGCAGTTTTCAACATGTAAGAGGACGACGAACAGCACTCATTCTTGTTTAGATCATGGCAGGGCGCATTCTGTGCGCCCATATCCCATATCTATTCGAGCGTGGGGTATTGCCTCGTTTATTCTTACATGGGTTCTGCTACAACCTTCCGTTAGATAGACGAAACTGGCTCCACGCTTTCTTTTTGCTACTAACCCAGCCATACAGGAGTCGGATGGCAACAAAAAAACTTGTTGCTATGTCATTCATTACGGAATCTTTGCAGAAAAAAGCATCTGCTATTATTGCCGAATTGCCGAACCAGTTCAGCACTCGTCTGTTTATTTGGAAACTGGCCGACGAGCACGAACATGACTACATCGAAATGCTCATTGCTGCAACCAAAACCGAAAAGACTCGGTCATTTCATAGCCTCCATGCACAGATCGGAACTTACCTTTTGGATAATTCGGACAAGTTAGGGATTATCAAACTCGACAGTCGGGAAAAGAATGTAAATCCATTCGGCCGTATCACAGAATCTCAATTATGGGAAAAGCGTTAGTTGGTTTTTCAAGACTCCAACGTAGAGAACCTTCGCCACGTTACAATTAAATATTTACGTTAAATCGCTGTAATATGAAACCTCCCAATGCCTACTCGATTCTCAAAGAATTAGGTAACGATGCGTTGTACAAGTACATTTACGAGAACATCGCCGAACTCACCTTTGACTCGCACCGAATTACTAATTATTTTCCGCAAGATTTCCAAGACTGTTACGAACGTATGCTGATCGCACATGCGGACGAAGGCGACATCCGGAATCGGAATGCTATTATTGCAAACCGTATAGGAATCTATCTCGGACACAACAGCAGGGCCTTGCAGATTGAAAAGATCGGCGAGGTTACGTCTACAAACATGAACGGAGAAGAAACCCCGACTTCGCTTTGGAGGAAGCTGGATTAAACTATAAAATCACATCGAATAACTTATCATGAAACGTCTACTTTTACTTACAATCCTAATCGGCTCACTGTTCTCCGTCCCTAACAGCTTCGCCCAATCATCCAAACCCAAACGCGCCACCATTAAATACGAGAATGGCGTCAAGTATGTCGGAGAAATCCGGAAAGGCAGTCCCAAGAAATATTCAGAATACGCTCTGATTCAAAAAGTTTTCATCGGAAGGAAGAAGCTCAAACATGGTAAGGGCATTATGTACTTTGCCAACGGGGATCAACTCGACGGAGAATGGAATAATGATCAATGTAAACGCGGGACCTATAAATTTGCCAACGGAGATGTTTTCGAGGGCGAAATTAGCGTGATCTACACTCAAAAAGGAATGATAGGCCCTGGAACGATGATATTTGCCTCCGAGGGAGATATTACGCTGGGATATAAGACATGGCACTACCCGGCTAATTGTAGCTTTACCGGAACAATCAAAGATAAAAAGCCTTACACAGGCTCTTTTGATTGCACATTAACAACGGAAGATGGCGACCGCTTTACCGGGAGGCTGTCCGACGGACATTTCAATTACGGTAAAATCGAATATGCCAATGGCGACTCGTTCGAAGGAAGCTTCATATCCGATGCCCCGTCAAGCGGCAAATATCGCTACGGAAGCATCACGGAAATAACAAGAGCAAATCACAAATGGGAAATTCCAACCGGATGCGTTTTTGAGGGTAATATCGTTCCATTTACAGGAACAGTCAACATGGAAATCACCAATACGGCCGGAGATAAGTTTGTCGGAAAACTCAATAATGGCGCACCGGACGAAGGCACAATGGTTTTTGCCGCCACAGGGCATACCGAAACGGGAAAATGGCAAGACGGATTATCCCCTCGTGAATACCAGATTCAGCAGCGTGCCAAAGAACGAGCACGAGACTCAATTACTAAGGCGTTCGTGGCGCAACAACGAATAAACGACGCCATACGAGATAAACGAGACCTCAAAAATTTTGAGGATTATATGACTAAACACGACTATTTTGCCATTCACTGGGACGGTATTACCGGGTCTATACTACATGGCGCAAGTATCAAGTTAGCTCAATTATATACCGGAAAGAAAATCATCTACAAAGATGATATTTGTGTATGCCGAAAAATCGAGTACATAACAGCGAATAACCGTATCAAATTTACAATTAGCACATCAAATGGCAATGATAAAATACTATATCTAAAACGATTATCCTATTACGACTACCCACAACAGCGTAATTTCAACTATCCGGATAGCTTCACTTACAGATACTACAATTGTGGTGTAGTCGAAGATACTGAATTATTAAAGAGCCATTTAGAGGGTTGGGTAAGCACTGATTTATACTTGGCTTCTGATATTGAAACAGCCAAAAACAGAGCGAAAAATTATTACATCAATCAATATGGTAATAAATACGGCACAGCCGTACTAAATCGGAAAATCGAATTGGGTATGACCGTTGAAATGGTACAGGCGATAAAAGGCAAAGGCGACATCAGTCAATATGTTTCCGAAGGCCGGAAAATTACCATATTGTCATATGGAGGCGTTCGGAATGCCCTGATTGCCACAGTAGTATCGCCTGTAAACACATACACGTTCGTAAATGGCAGACTTACGGAATACACCACAAACGAAGGACAAGGAACCGTCATATGGAATTGACAAAAAAACGAATAATCATCGGGGTAGTCATAGCGTGGGGACTTTTCTGTATAGTATCCATACTGAACGACAGCATTGTACAACGACAAGCAAAGAAAAAAGCCGAAATGGATGCCGCCATCGAAGCCCAACAAGCTCTATTGCTACAATCCGTTATTCCGGACACAACCGGAACCGCCCATTTCAGTATGAAAATATCACCCGAAGCCGAAGCACTAATTGCAGAACTGAACGAAGTGGCTAAAGCGGAAAATGAAAATGCGGAGCGGTTTTTCTCTCCGGATATGAAATATGCCGCCTATATTTCGGAATCACTTGATCCGTTTATCGAAAGAAGTATCATTAACGGAAATTATATAGCGGACGGGCCTCAATACATCAATGGAATAGATCTGATCGAACTGACTACCGGACAAGCTCGTCAACTCGTTCGGCCCAATCAAGAGATGACCGGAGAGTATATTTCAAACATAGAGTGGAACCTCGAATCGAATGCCATCTATTTCACCTGCAATAACGGTACTATCGGTTCGTGTGAAGTTTACCGATGTGATATCCGGACCGGAAAAATAACGCTTATTTCCGACGGCTCATTATGCGGATTGATATTGGACGCACCTCACATCGGATTTATCAAAGTTATGAAATCTTGTTTTGTCGAGGGCAAAGGCGGACGCCATTGGTATTTAGCTGCCATATCCCCGGACGGGAAGACCGAAATCAAGCTATCGGAACCGTCATTGGATATGCCGGAAGATTAATAAACTTAAAACTTGAATGAAATGACTACTTTAATTACCATCGCAATCGTTTTGCTATTTGGCCTTTGTGTTTATATCGAAAGTAGCTATCGGCACACAGTCCACAAGACCGCCCGAGAAATGAGCGAGCCTACCAAGTCATCGAAATATTATCATTGGGCTGAAGATATCACCGTCGGTTTTTTGCTTACCATAAGCAAATGGCTATTCGTATCAATATCAATCTCTATGCTCTTTGCCTTAATAATGGGATTTAAGGACATTGAGCCCATTTTGTATGACGATTATAAAATGCTTTGGTGGATACTTGCCACAGTAATTAGTATAGGCTTTTTGTGGTATTTTTATTTGGAGACATTGGTTAAGCGCAGCAAACAAATCAATTTCGGGAATCAGAAGCATAGTTTAAATTTCAAATTCGCTCCTAAAAATTCCCTCATATTTATGCTGTGGATTTTATTTCTAATGATAGTTCCATATGTTACTATGAATGTTACCCATGATGCCATATGGCCATCCGACTATTCTATTTCTCCTGACCAATACGAAAGCCGCAATACGATCATGTCACAAATTCTTCAAGAAGTGGCAAATACGAATGCGGCTGTTCGTTCTGAAATTCGATATTTTGCAGATCGTTTATACAAAACCATGCTAACAGGCATAACATCCGCAACCGTCGTATTGGGTCTTCTAATTTTTTATCGCACCCGTAAATCAGAAAAAGACGAATAATTATTACATCCTCGTATATAATCCCGGTCGCGGATAAAGCACATAGTTATAAGTTGTTATCCACATCCTTTCCGAATCTTTATCCCGACCGTTCTTAGTTGTCCCGACCTGCCGCCACCCGGCAGGTCGCTTT
>ERZ837380.684-NODE-684-length-49155-cov-5.272892_pt1 | contig 49155 bp, 45 predicted proteins | sample MGYA00519685_ERZ837380 | MGnify/ENA primary metagenome ERZ837380 (study PRJEB31850, sample SAMEA3708817) | human gut metagenome | biome: human gut; feature: human-associated habitat; material: faeces | place: China | collected 2014 ...
AGGAGAAAATCTCAAAGGGCTAGCGATTGTAGCTTTTTATATAATAGGAAAGTATTACTTTCCTATTATATAAAAAAAGATAACTCAAATTTATAATGTACTGAACGTCAAAAAGTGCTTATTTTTGACGTTCAGCTATAAAAGAGTTATCTTTGATTTGGAATAATTATTAGATTAAATTTTATAATACGGAACATGATATTTAGTATGGAATTCATTTTCTCCGTGTTTTTTTTCACGAGGTATCGATATTCCTAACTTATAAAACTCCCTACGTACATCATCGGCAACAAGCCAATCATCTTCTATACGTCGCTTTTCTAAAAATTTATCTTTTTTACAAGGATTATAGATTTTCTCTATCTCATTACAAAGACTATCCCTTTTTGCAAAACCCCCATCCTCTTCTTCGGGAGTTTTGTACTGAAATACAGGAAGTGGCTCAGATGTCCACGGTAATTTTGTAATGGCATATACTTGTCCAACCAAGTAGTCTCTCCTAGAAAGATTTCTTACTTCTGGAATCAGCACAATACCATAATCAGCTTGTAACTTTTTAATAAGCATCTCTTTGTTATCACAAAAGCATGTGTTTATTTCTGAAAAAATTCCAACCTTTCCTAAATGAGTATATAATTCAAAAGGTACTCCGTTAATAAGCTTGATTCCTATACCACCATTAGCTACAATTTCATCGCAATACCATCCAATGATGAAATCTACATCATAACCCCAACAAAAGCATTCAGGGTTCCTTGCCAATTTAAGAATTTCTTTCCGGCATTTGTAAACATTTACCCAATAATTTTTATCCATTTTTTCCTCCTTGAGCAATTGCTCGTTTTATAGTGTTTATAACTACTGATATAAAAGTAACATAAAAAACATATACATATTATATACTATATACATAAAAAAAGCAAGAATATTCTGAGCTTAACAGTAGTAACACATAGAAAATTTTTTATTCGTTACTACTGCTGTAAAAAAATACAATTTGCAATTTTATGTAAAATGTGTTATAATAATAAATGATGAATCGTTTTTTACTCCGTTTCATCAGTAGCAATTAACAATTAAGATGCGTAATTACGCAAGGAGGAAAAAAAATGACAGCAGCAAGAGTTATTAAAATGTGTGACATGCCAATCGAGGTAGCATTGAAAGTATTTACTATGCTCAATTCTGGAAAAGTACGTGTAACTGATTCACGTGTCATCGGAAATCGCTTTTTTGTCATTACTGACGAAGAGCCAAAAAACCTGGTGTTCCCAGAAGGCTGGTACTATGCCAAGGGTTCTTTCAGAAACAAGCATAAGAGTACCACAGGTATGTACGAAGAAGCTATGATGAAAAAATCATCTGGCGAATTCTGGAAAAATTCTGCAAACTACTGTACTCTCGAATAGCATACACAACAGCAAAACGGCAACTTGGTAATTTGCCCCCATTTGATTTTATAAATCAAATGGGGGTTTTCTTTCTTCATATTTCTTAACTAAATCAAAATTTCTTTTTCTAAATATGTAGAATAAATATATACTTTATCCACTTTTCTTTGTAAAGCATCTTCTAATGCCCTTTTATACAATTCCAATTGAATATTATATTTGTCAACTAAAATTTGTTCATTTCTATCTTCAACATAATCTGTTTTAAAATCAACTAATATAAGTTCATTTTGTTCATTAATATAATACAGGTCTATAACACCTTGAACCAAAATCTTTTCTTCAAGTTCTTTATCAAAAACTTCTTTAGCTGGTATACTAATATAAAATGCTTTTTCTCTATGAACCGCATGGGCATGGATCATTTCTTCCCATATCTTAGATTTTGTAAATTGATAAACTTTATTAATATTAATTGCATCTGCCTCCTTATGTGTTATTATTTTTTTATTTTCTAAATCTTGTACTAAATCTTTTATTTGACTATATGTGTAGTTCTTGTTTTGTGTATCAAGTTTTTGCATGCATAGATGAATCAATGTACCCTTTTGAGCATTAGTAATCTTAGTTTCAGTATCTTCTTTCAAAAATTTTGCACATTTCAGATCGCTTTTTTTCGGTGCAATTTTCAGTTCTGTTACAGATGTTTTAGTTGGTATTATTGTTGAATCTTGATATTTATACTTATATTCTAAGATTTTTGATATCTTCTTTTTTTCTTCGTCATCTATTTTCACTTTTGATATTTTATCCAAAATTTGTTTTTCTGTATTTTCCTTTTCCACTTCTTCTGTTTTACACATTTTTAGCACTTCTTTTTTAGTATATACATTTATATTAGAAAGTTCTTTCATTTCGTCTTGATTGTAAATGTATACAAGTTCCATCCAATCTAAATATGTTTTACATTTTTTTAACAAAATAGAATTTAGTTCACTATACTTGTCACATATATCATGTAATCCATTTTGTTTATCAGTAGTTGAATATCCTGTAATAATCAATTTTTCTTTTGCTCTTGTTAATGCAACATATAATACCCTCATCTCTTCTGACAAAGTTTCTAACATTATTTGATTTCTCATAGCTTGTTTTGATAATGTATCATACTCTATTTGCATATCATAGTCTATGTATTTTACACCTATTCCTATTTCTGGATGTAATAAAATTTTATTGTTAAGATCTTGCATGTTAAATTGCTTTCCTGTTCCTGACAAAAATACTACTGGAAATTCAAGTCCTTTACTTTTATGAATACTCATTATTCTTATTACATCATCATTTTCGCCTATTATTTTAGCGGAATCCATGTCTTTACTGCTTGTTTTTATTTTTTCTATGTAATTTATAAAGTTAAATAATCCTTTAAAACTTATGCTTTCACATTGTTTGGCTCTTTCAAATAACATTTTTAAATTTGCTTGTCGTAATTCTCCATTTGTCATTAAACCTACATAATTATAATATCCTGTGTCATTATATATTTTCCAGATTAATTCGTCTAAACTTAAATATTCTTGTTCTTTTCTCCACATTTCTAAATTATTTAAAAATTGGTCTATTTTTGCTCGTAATGGATTGCTTACACTTTGCTTTGATTTTAAAATAGTATTGTAAAAATTGTCGTATTTATCACTTAGTCTAATTTCTACTAAGTCATTGTCTGTAAATCCTCCAATCATTGACCTCATTACAGCTACTAATGGAATTTCTTGTAATGGGTTATCTATAATTTTTAATAAGCTCATTATTGTCTGAATTTCTATGCTTTCTAAGTATTCTGCTGATGAATCACTAAATACTGGCATTCCCAAATTTAAAATTTCTTTTTCAAATATTGGTGCAGGATCTTTTGTTGATCTTAATAAAACTACTATGTCTTTATATTTTATATCTCTTTTTTCCTGTTTTTTTGCATCATATATTTGAAATTTATTTTCTACTAGTTCTTTAATTCTATTTGCCACAAATTTTGCTTCTAATTCTATATTTTCTACTCTTTCTATTTCTTCTTCTGAATCATTTTCGTCTTCATTTGTTTCTTTCCAGTTTGATGTGGTTGTTGTACTAGCCTTTTGCTCTGTTTCTATATCGTCTGTAAGCAATATATCTATTTCTGCTTTTAAATCTTGATTTGTATCTTCATAGTTCGCACCTAAGTTTAAATATTCCTCTTCTGTATAGTTTAATTCTCCTAATTCTTCACTCATTATGCTTGTAAATATTTTGTTTGAAAAGTCTAACACTTCTTTTCTACTTCTGAAGTTTTTAAATAATTGAATTTTTAGATTATCTCCATCTTTTTGATTGTTTTTCGTTTGATATGTTTTATATTTTTCCAAAAACAAGTCTGGTCTTGCTTGTCTGAATTTATAAATACTTTGCTTTACATCTCCTACCATGAAAATATTGTTTCCTCTTGAAATTGAATTCAATATATATTCTTGTACTAAATTACTGTCTTGGTATTCATCAATTGCAATCTCTTCATATTTTTGTTGATATTTCTTGGCTATTTCAGATGGTGTACCATCTTCTTTTAATAAGATTTGTAATGCAAAATGTTCAACATCACTAAAATCTACAATATTTTTATCTTTTTTTCTTTTTTCAAACATCTTTCCAAATTCTATAATTATATTTCCTAGTTTTTTCAGAACTTCATACATATCATTTATGTCTTCATTTGCCTCTTTTGAATTAAATATTAAAATTTTTTCAGTTACCTTTTTTAGGTTTGCTTTTACCATATCTCTTGTTGCTTTTGCATCATCTTTTGCTTCAAATGTTATTTTCTTGTCTGTTGCCCAAGTTTTAAATTTTATGTTTGATGCTATTTCATATGCTTTATTCCATGAGTCCAAATTTATTTTTAGCATTTGTAATTGTTCTATGTCATCATTTATAATTAGAAAGTATTTTTGTAATTCAGGGTATTGGGCTAAATTTTGTCTTTCTGCTTCAAGTTTTAATTCTGAATCTTCTACTATTTCTCTTACTTGTTTTAACAACAGCTCTCCCCAGATTGTTTTCGAAAAATCTTCTTCCAGTTTTTCTGACAAGTTAAACATTTCTATTTTTTCTTTTAACCATTTTTCTGGAAATGGATTGCTCTGAATATATGTATAAATTTTTAAAATTAGTTCTTTTAATGGTGTATCATCTTTGTAACTCGTATATGTATTTATTAATTTGGTAAAATCTTCATCTTCTGCTTCATACTTTTCTTCAAATAAGTCTTCTAGCACATCTTGTTTTAGTATTTCTATTTCTGTAGTGTCTCCTATTCTAAAGTTTTGGCCTATATCTATTTCGAAGAAATTGTTTTTTACAACATCTAAACAAAATGAGTCTATTGTGCATATACTTGCTCTATTTAATAAAATTATTTGCTTTTGTAATTTTTCGTTTTCTGGTTCTTCATCTATTTTTTTATATATTGCGTTTAATACTCTTTCTCTCATTTCTGATGCTGCTGCATTTGTAAATGTTACTACTAATAATTTATCTATATCTATGTTTTCATTTATTATTTTGTTTATTATTCTTTCTACTAATACTGCTGTTTTTCCGCTTCCTGCTGCTGCTGCAACTAGTATATTGCTTTCTTTTTCATATATTGCCTGTTTTTGCTCTTCTGTCCATTTTACTTCATTCGCCATGCTTGATCTCATTCCTTTCATAACTCATAATGCTGTTTTTATAATTGTATGTATTTTATCATATACGTAAAAAAAAGTACACATATTCAAGTGAATATATGTACTTTCTATTTTAGTATGGTTTTATTCTTAAATTTTTTGACATATTAGCTCGTCTCTTACTTCTTTTATTTCTTCTATACTAGCACCAGTTAATTGTTCTATAGTGTCATATGTTAATTGTATTTTTAACATTCTTATAATTACATCTTTTAATGTCTCTTTTTTCGCTTCTTTTATTGCTTTTTCTTCTTTTTCTTCGTTCTCTTTAATTTTTTCTTCTGCTTTATTTAGTTTAGCTTCCATCTCATTTACTCTGGCTTCTGCCTCATTAAACCAATCTCTCACTCTTTCCTGAATTGTACTCATATCTTTTTCCTCCTTCTCTTCAATAATTCTCATTATTTTCATTAAATCTTTTACTTCAATTTTTTCATATAAATATTTTAATGTTTCTTTCATATCTTCTAGTTCATCATCGGTAGTTGCATTTTTTATTATTTCATTAAAACATTCAAATAATTCTTTTGGATTTTTACATTTTTCCAATGCCATTGCTTTAGTAAGATTTGTATTAATTCGTAATAATTCATCAATTTCTAATTCATTTATATCAATAACTTTATATTCTATATCTATCCCTTTTATATGATTTTTTAATACTTTCACCACTTCAGTTGAATATTTAGTGGATACTGACCATTTTCTATTCCCTGTATAAATTACTATTGGTATAATTAATGGATATTTGTATTCTTCATGACATTTATTCATATTCTTCATAGCCCTCCTACTTATTTCTACACTATATTCTAGCATTCTAAATGGCATGTTATAATTGATTTTTGTTTGATGTTCTATTAAAAAATAAATATCTTGTCCTTTTACTTTATAAAGTATATCTACTAATTTTCCACTTCCGAATTTAGTAATGTATTCTCCATTTTGTAATTCCAGTTCTTCATTAAAACCATACCAAATGAATTCTCCTATAAATTTTTTCATTTCTTTTTCATCGTATAGTATTTCTTTAAACATTTTATCATGTTTTTTATCTAGAATGTATTCTGCTGATTCCTCATTACATTGTAAATCATCTTTAAGATAATATTCCTCTAATTGCCTTTCTACTTCATCTTTTACTCTTTTATATTCTTCTATTTGTCCTGTTACTAACAAATAATCTGAATATGTAAAAATGTATTTTCGCTCTGGTAATATGATATCTACCTCCTTTTTATTTAGTTTTCAATGTTCTTTCTCTTCTACGATTTTTTACTTTGATATAAATAATTTGAATTTTTGAAATAAATTTCTAAACCATACTAAAATAGTATACCTCTATTCTAGCATACTACTCTCGTAAAATCAAGTATTTTTTATAAAAAATTATACGACATTGGTTACTATTCAGACCATGCAAATTTTATAAAAAAATGGACAAAATAGATAAAAACAGAATTTGAAAATGTGAAAATTAAAATCGAAATTTTACTATTAGCAAAAAAACTCTTAGGTTCTTTTACTGAATTCCATTAAAAATAGAAGTAAACTTGGATAAAATTATATTATCCAAGCTTACTTTTATTATGAGCAAAAAATCTTACTCGCACTGAACACGACTTAACAGTTTTTTTTTAATTGTTATATTATTATCTTCTTTTTTAAAAATTATAGGTTGCTTTTTGAAAGAATAGTATAATTCTTCAATATTCAGACTTTCAAAGGCTTTGCATTCGGGTTTAAGAATTGTATACACCACTTCTGCTAATCTTAATAATGAAGTTTCGTTAGATGTAACTTCCAATGTCCATCTACCTATTGTTGTTGTGTCCCGCAATACTCCTTTAAAATAGCCTTCTGCAGATTTTTCTTCCAATTCATAGCATTGTACAATATGCATAATCTACCTCCTGTTCAGTTAAAAAAATACTAATTACTTTAATATTTTACAATTTTTTTCACAATTTGTTAACATAAATATATAAAATTACTCTGACCACAAAATAACGACATGAAAAATTTTTTCATGTCGTTATCCTGACTAATTTTTATTCTTCTTTATTATCATCCTTAAGTTCTTCTTCTAAGATTTTTTCTTGACTTAAATCAACTAAATCTTTCATAGTAAGATTAATTTTACCTTGATCATCAATTCCAATAACTTTTACAGGAACCTTATCTCCTGGTTTAACATAATCTTCAACTTTATTAACTCTTTCTTTTGCTATCTTAGAGATATGAACTAAACCTTCTTTTCCTCCACCAATATCAACAAATGCTCCAAATGAAGTAGTTCTAGTAACTGTTCCATAGTAAATTTGTCCAACTTCAAATTCTCTAACAATGTCTTCAATCATGTCTAAAGCTTCATATGCTTTATCTTGGTCTGGAGAATATATCATAACTTGTCCATCTTCTTCAATGTCGATTTTTACGCCTGTTGCGTCAATTATTTTATTTATAGTTTCTCCACCTTTTCCGATAACATCTTTTATTTTTTCAACCTTAATTTGAGTTGTAACTATTTGTGGTGCATATTTAGAAATTTCTTCTCTTGGTTCAGAAATAACTGGTTTCATAATATCATCTAAAATATATTGTCTTGCTTTTCTAGTTCTAGCAAAAGCTTCTTCAATTATCTTATATGATAATCCATCTACTTTGATATCAACTTGGATAGCTGTAATACCTTTTTCAGTGCCACCAACTTTGAAGTCCATGTCTCCAAAGAAATCTTCAAGTCCTTGAATGTCTGTTAGCATTACATAATCATCTGGATTTTCTGGATTTGTTACAAGTCCTGTTGAAATACCTGCAACTGGTCTTTTTATAGGAACACCTGCATCCATTAATGATAATGTACTTCCACATATACTTGCTTGTGATGTTGAACCATTTGAAGATAATACTTCTGATACAACTCTTATAGCATAAGGAAATTCTTCTTTTGAAGGTAGTACTGGTACTAATGCTTTTTCAGCTAATGCTCCATGACCAATTTCCCTTCTTCCAGGACCTCTTGATGGTCTAGCCTCTCCAACACTATATGCAGGGAAATTGTATTGATGCATATATCTTTTTGCTGTTTCTGTATCAATTCCATCTAAATCTTGTTCTTCACTTAACATTCCTAATGTTACTACTGACATTACTTGAGTTTGTCCTCTTGTAAATAATGCACTTCCATGTGTACGTGGTAATACTCCTACTTCACATGATAATGGTCTTATTTCATCAATTGCTCTTCCATCAACTCTTTTATGCTCGTAAAATATCATGTCTCTTACACATTTTTTCTCTAATTTATATATTGCTTCTCCAATTTCTTGTGTTCTTTCTGCTGCTGCTTCTTCTCCTAATTTTTCAGTTATTGCTGCTGTAATTTCTTCTGATAATGTAGCAACATTGTTGTCTCTAGTTTCTTTGTCTATTTCTTGTACAGCTACTTTCATTTTATCAGTAAAGTTAGTCTCTAAAAATTCATATAAATCATGGTCAACTGCAAATGACTTATATTCAAATTTTGGTTTTCCTATTTCGTCTTTCATTTTTTGAATGAATTCACATACTTTTTTGATTTCAGCATGCCCTTTTTTGATTGCCTCTAGCATTAAATCATCTGGAACTTCATTTGCTCCTGCTTCTATCATTGCTACTTTTTCAGCTGTTCCTGCAACTGTTAATGTTAAATCACTTTTTTCTCTTTGTACTTCTGTTGGGTTTATGATAATTTCTCCATCAACTAAACCTACATTTACTGCTGCTGTTGGTCCTCCAAATGGAATATCTGAAATTGATAATGCTGCTGAAGCTCCAATCATTGCTGCAACTTCTGGTGAATTGTCTTGCTCTACACATAAAACTGTTGCAACAACTACAACATCATTTCTAAAATCTTTTGGGAATAATGGTCTTAGAGGTCTATCAATTGCTCTTGATGTTAAAATTGCCTTGTCACTTGGCTTTCCTTCTCTTTTTTGATATGAACCTGGAATTTTTCCAACTGAATATAATTTTTCTTCATAATCTACTGATAATGGAAAAAAATCTATTCCTTCTCTTGGCTCTTTTGATGCTGTAACATTTACCATTACTACAGTATCTCCATATTTTACAACTACACTTCCATTTGCTAGTCCACATATTTTACCTGTTTCTATTACAAGTTTTCTTCCTGCTAATTCTGTTTCATAACTTTTAAACATATTTTTCCTACCTTTCTTTCCTTACATTAACACCTGTGTTTTATTAGCAAATTAGATATAGATTGTAACCTCTATAATATCTTAAACTTTACATCATATTTAAAACATTATACAAGCTACTTTTCTAATCTCAATTTACTAATAAAGGGAGCATTGCATGTTGCAAACGCCCCCTTACAACTTATCAACTATTTTCTTAGTCCTAATTTTTTAACTAAGTCTTTATATGCTTCTTCGTCTTTTTTAGCTAAGTAGTTTAATAAATTTCTTCTTTTTCCAACCATTTTTAAAAGTCCTCTTCTTGAATGGTTGTCTTTTTTATGAACTTTTAAATGCTCTGTTAATTCATTAATTCTTTCTGTTAAAAGAGCTATTTGAACTTCTGATGAACCAGTATCTTTTTCGTCTCTTCTATATTCATTAATGATTTGTTGTTTTCTTTCTGCTGTCATAATAACACCTCCTATTTCTTTTTCTCCTTATACCGAGCTACAATAATAGGTGTTTTTTATTGTGCTAAGTTTAAGGAACATTTTTTTCACACAATTATTGTACTATATTTTAGTACAAAAATCAAGCTTTTCTAAAATTTTTTTCTTTGCACACTTGAGATCGCTTTTTTTCGGTGCAATGCACACTTGAGATCGCTTTTTTTCGGTGCAATGCACACGTGAGATCGCTTTTTTTCGGTGCAGATATTTTGGTTATTCCCAATAGTTAGCGGATTACTAAAAATTTGCACGAAAAAAAAGCGAGATAATCAGTGCAAAATTGCACGAAAAAAAAGCGAGATAATCGGTGCAAAATTGCACAGAAAAAAAGCGAGATAATCGGTGCTATACTCCAATTATTGAAAAACCATTATCAACATGAATTATTTCTCCTGTTATTGCAGAAGCCATGTCACTAAATAAAAAGCTTGTAGCATCTCCAACCTGTTTAGGGGTTACGTTTTGATGTAATGGTGCCTTCTCTTCTACAACATCTAATATACTGTTAAAATCTTTTATTCCTTTTGCTGAAAGTGTTTTTATAGGTCCGGCTGAAATTCCATTAATTCTGACATCTATTTTTCCTAAATCTTTTGCTAAATATCTAATATTGGCTTCCAATGCTGCTTTAGCTGCTCCCATTATATTATATCCATCAACAACTTTTTCTGCTCCATAATATGTATATGACACAATACTTGCACCAGCATTTAACATATCTAATTCTTTAGTTATTTTTGCAACCGCTATTAATGAATACGCACTAACATCACAGGCATGTGCATATCCACTTCTTGAAGTTAAAATGAAGTCATTTCTTAAATCTTCTGTGTTTGCATGTGCAATAGCATGTAAGATTCCATCAATTTTTCCATACTTTTCTTTAATTTTTTCGAAACATTCTTTTATACTCTCATCTGAACTCGCATCACATGCAAATACATCCGAATTTGGAATTTCATTTGTAAGCTCTTTAATTTTTTCAATCTTTTCCATGGACCCACATGTAAAAATCACTTGTGCTCCTTGTTCATATGCTGATTGTGCAGCTCCCCATGCTATACTCCATTTATTTCTTATTCCCATTATCACTATTTTTTTATCTTTTAATATCATTTGATTTCCTCCATCTTATTTATACTAATAGTATTATTTAATTTTCATTTTATTATTTATACTAATTCGCTTTGTCCGATTTTCCTAAACTTTTTATATCTTTCATCTATCAATTCTTCTTTTGAAAGCAACTCCAGCTCTTGAATTTCATCTGTAATGTACACTTTCAAATTATTTGCTACATTTTCAAAATCATCTTGAACTCCGCTTTCTGGTTCTTCTATTATTTTATCAACAATTTCAAATTTTTGTAAATCTTTAGCAGTTATTTTCATATTTTCAGCAGCTTCTTTAGCTTTTCCAGAATCTTTATAAAGAATGCTTGCAAAGCCTTCTGGTGAAAGGATAGAATATACTGCGTTTTCTAGCATAACAATTCTATCTCCTACGCCTATTGCTAAAGCTCCTCCACTAGAGCCTTCACCTATTACAACACATATGATTGGAACTTTTAAATTTGACATTTCGCAAATGCTTCTAGCTATTGCTTCACCTTGCCCTCTTTCTTCTGCTCCCATTCCTGGATATGCCCCTGGTGTATCAATAAAAGTTATAATTGGTCTATTAAATTTCTCTGCTTGTTTCATAAGCCTTAAAGCCTTTCTATATCCCTCTGGGTTTGGCATTCCGAAATTTCTTTCCATATTTTCTTTAATATTTTTTCCTTTTTGCTCTCCTATTACTGTAACTGGAATATCTCCTAATAGGGCAATTCCTCCAATTATTGACTTATCATCTCCAAAACATCTGTCACCATGCAATTCAATGAAATCAGTAAAAATCTCATTTATATACTCCATGGTTTTTGAGCGCTCAGCCATTCTTGCTAGACATACTTTTTCCCATGCACACTTGAGATCGCTTTTTTTCGGTGTATTGCACACCTGAGATCGCTTTTTTTCCGTGCAATTGCACACTTGAGATCGCTTTTTTTCCGTGCAATTTATTATTTTATATAGTGTTTCTTTCATGTCCTTTCTTTCAACAATTTTATCTATAAAACCGTGTTGTAATAAAAATTCTGCTCTTTGAAATCCTTCTGGTAATTTTTGCTTTATTGTTTGTTCTATAACCCTTGGGCCTGCAAAACCTATTAAAGCATTTGGTTCCGCCAAAATCACATCTCCTAAACTTGCAAAACTTGCAGTTACTCCACCTGTTGTTGGGTCTGTCAAAACTGATATATATAATAGTCCTGCTTCATTATGTTTCGCTAAAGCTGCTGATGTTTTTGCCATCTGCATAAGTGAAATTATTCCTTCTTGCATCCTCGCTCCGCCAGATACGCAAAAAATTATTAGTGGGATACGCTTTTCAATTGATGTTTCTATCGTTAGTGTGATTCTTTCTCCCACACAACTTCCCATACTTCCCATCATGAAATTTCCATCCATTATAGCTATTGCTACTTCTTTTCCATTTATCTTTCCTGTTCCACATTTAACTGCTTCATCTATTTTTGTTTTCTGTTTTAACATCTCTGCCTTTTTTAGATATCCTTCAAAATTCAATGGATCTGCCGTTTCAAGATTTTCTCCAATTTCTTCAAATGTTCCTTCATCTATGATTTGTTTTATTCTCCTTCTTGCTGAAATTCTAAAATGCTTCCCACAATTTGGACATACACTAAAATTATTATGTACTTCTTCTTTATATAAAATTTCTTTGCAGTTGTCACATTTTATCCATTTTCCTATTAGCATATCAGATGCTTTTTCATTTTTTACTCTTTTTTGAACTTTGTTTATTTTTTTTATCTTGTCTATTACCACCTTATTGCCTCCCTTTAACTTTTTAGTTAATTCTTTGTTATTGATTATATCTTTATAACCTTTTTTTTACAATTAGACTGAATAGTCAAGTTAAAACAAAAAATATCACAATAAAGATACTTAATCAATATTGTGATATTTTTTATAATTAAATTCTTACGATTCCTCCAAGAACTTTTTTGTCTAGTCCTTGTGTAAATGTTTGAGCTCCACCTAGTAGAACTACAACATCACCTTTTTCTAGAATTTCTTTTTCTTTTAATTTTTGGATTCCTTTTTCAACTGTTTCTTCAATTGTTTCTTCTCCTTCAACATATACAGGAGTTACATTCCAAACTACTGCTAATTGATGGAATGTTCTTCTGTTGTCTGTTACAGCTAAGATTGGGCATCCAGCTCCTAAACCTGCTAATGTTCTTGCAGAATCACCTGTATGTGTATATACAACGATTGCATCTGCATTGAAGTTTTTAGCTGTTACACATGATGAATAAGCGATTTTTGCTCCATCATCTGATAAATCTAAATATTCATTATTGTCAAATCTCTTCCAATAATGGATTTCTGGTTCAACTCTATTAGCAATTTTAACCATTGTTTTAACACATTCAACTGGATAATCACCTTGTGCACATTCTCCAGAAAGCATGATTGCACTTGTTCTATCATAGATAGCATTTGCAACATCACTTGCTTCTGCTCTTGTTGGTAATGGTTGATGTGTCATTGATTCTAACATTTGTGTAGCTGTAATAGCTGGTTTGAATATTTTATTTGATGTTCTTATAATTCTTTTTTGAACAACTGGTGGTTCTGTAAAGTCTGTTTCTGTAGCCATGTCACCACGTGCTATCATTTGTCCATCAGCTTCGTTAAGAATATCATCTAAGTTTGATAATCCTTCAACATTTTCAATTTTTGTTATTATTTGGATATCTTTTCCACCATTTTCATCTAATACTTTTCTTACTTGTCTTATATCATCTAAATTTCTTGCAAATGAAATTGCAACAAAGTCATAATCATGTTCACAAGCAGATTTTAAATCAGCTATATCTTTTTCAGCTAATCCTGGTAATCTGATTACTGTTCCAGGTAAGTTCATAGTTTTTCTGCTTCCTAATCCATTTCCATGAACAACTGTTGTAACTATGTCTTTTCCTACAACTTCGTCAACTTTTAATTCTATCGCTCCATCATCAATTAATATTTTTGTACCTGGTTGTACATCTTTATATAATTCTTTGTATGTTACAGAAACTTTTTCTTCATCACCTGTAATGTCTTCATTAACTAGTGTGAATTTTTGTCCATCTTTTAATTGGATTTTTGTATTTTTTCCTGTATATAACATTCCTGTTCTAATTTCAGGACCTTTCATATCTAATAGCAATGCAATTGGTAGGTCTTTTTCTTCTCTTAATTTGATTATTTTTTCTGTTTTTTCTGATTGTTCATCCCAACTTCCATGTGAGTAGTTGATTCTGCAAACATTTAACCCTGCATCAAATAATTCTTCTAATTTGTTTTCACTTGCTGGACCTATTGTTCCTACAATTTTTGTTTTTCTTAATTTTTTCACTTTAAATTCCTCCTTAAATTTTTACAGTTATTGCTATTATATCTTTTTTTGATGATTTTATACAATAGCACCACAAAAACGCCCTATTGGCGTTTGTCGTCTAATTATTCTTCTACTTTTTTTGCAACTACTTCTTTTCCATCATAATATCCACAGTTAGAGCATACTCTGTGTGGCATTACTGGTTCATGACAATGTGGGCAAGTAGCAAATTTAGGTTGTTCTACTTTCCATGTAGATCTTTTTAAATGTGTTCTAGCTTTTGACCATCTTCTTTTTGGTTGTGCCATCTTAATCCCTCCTCGCATAAGATATATGTATATATCCATTCATTTTTTACTTATTCATTGATTTTGTCACTTTAAGATTATACAGTCATTTTTGCCATTTGTCAATAATTTTTAAGAATTTTGTGCAACTTTTCTTGAAATATGGCATATATTATAGAATGAATAAACAAAATCTTAAATTGATTGGAGGCTTTTTATGTGTGGAATTGTTGGATTTGTAAATTATAAGCAAAATCTTTTGAACTATAAAAAAATCTTACAAAATATGAATAATTCTCTTTCCAAACGTGGTCCAGATGAGGAAGGATATTATTTAAAAGAACATGTTGGTCTGGCACACAGAAGATTAATTGTTATTGACCCTATTGGTGGTAAACAGCCTATGATAAGTAGTAAAACAGAAAAAAAGCATTCTGAAATAGTCATTACTTATAATGGTCAAATTTACAACACAAATGAATTAAGAAAAACTTTAGAAGAAAACGGATTCACTTTTACAAGTTACTCTGATACAGAAGTTTTACTAAAAAGTTATATTTTTTATGGAAAGGATGTTGTACATCACTTGAATGGTATTTTCTCTTTCGCAATTTGGGATTCAGAAAAAGAAGAACTTTTTATGGCTAGAGACCATTTTGGTGTTAAACCCTTATTTTATACAATGCAAAATAATTCTTTTATTTTCGCATCAGAAATCAAGACTTTGTTTCAATATCCTGGTGTTCAAAAAATTCTTGATTCTCAAGGAGTTTCAGAGTTATTTGGCATAGGTCCTGCACATACTCCTGGCACCACTGTTTTTAATAATATTTTTGAATTAAAACCTGCTCATTTCGCCGTTTTTAACCGTTCCGGTTTTCATTTTGAAAGATACTGGAAATTAAAAAGTGAACCTCACACTGAAAATTTTGAACAAACTTGTGAACATTTAGAGTTTCTTTTAAAAGATGCAATAACTAGACAACTGGTTTCTGATGTTCCTTTATGTACTTTTCTATCAGGTGGATTAGATTCAAGCATTATTACCAAATACGCTTCAGATTATTGTTTTGAGAATAACCTACCACCTCTTGATACCTACTCGATAGACTATGTTGACAATGACAAGAATTTTGTAAAGAGTGATTTTCAACCAAACTCTGATAATTACTACATAAATTTAATGATAAACAAACTTCATACTTTACATCATCCAATAGTAATCGATACTCCAGAACTTGCAGAATATTTAGAAGATGCTATGATTGCCAGAGATATGCCTGGAATGGCCGATATTGATTCATCTTTACTATTATTTTGCAAATATGTTAAACCAACTGCTACTGTTGCTCTTACTGGTGAATGCGCTGATGAAATTTTCGGCGGTTATCCATGGTTTTTCCGCGAAGATGCTCTTCAAAGTGGAACTTTTCCTTGGTCAATTGCAATAGATGAACGTCAAACTCTTTTACATCAAAACATTGCGAAAAAAGTCAATTTAAAAGACTATATAAATTACAGATACACCGAAAGTCTTGACCAAGTAGAAATTCTTGACACAGACTCCTTAGAGACTGCTGAAAAAAGGAAAATTTCTTATCTTACTTTAAATTGGTTTATGCAAACTCTTCTAGATAGGTCTGATAGAATGGCAATGTATAATGGTTTTGAACTTCGTGTTCCTTTTTGTGACTATAGGTTGGCTCAATATGTTTGGAATATTCCTTGGGAAATTAAAGCTCTAAATGGTAGAGAAAAAGGACTTCTTCGCTATGTATCTCGTAAATTTTTACCACCTGAAATTGTGGATAGAAAAAAGAGCCCTTATCCAAAGACTCATAATCCCACTTATCTTGTCAAAGTAAAATCTATGCTTTCTGACATAATGGCAAATCCAAATGCTCCTATTAATTATCTATTAAATAGGGAATATATTTTAAATATTTTAGAAACTGACGGCAAGGCTTTTTCTCGTCCTTGGTTCCGGCCAACTCATGACTGGTCCTCAACTAATGGCTTATCTTTGCCAAGTTAATATGTGGCTTGAAAGGTATCAGCCTAGAATTAAAATATAAGTAAAAAAGAGGTTCCTTTTAGAACTATATTGCAAAAAATAGAGTTCATTTAGGTTCCTCGTTTTTTTATTTATTAAAATATTTTTTTAATATTAATTCATACGCTTTTTTTACATCTTTCTCGTTAGTTACATTAATACCTGTATTTTTAATTTCTTCAAACATATTATTTTGGGCACTATTAATTTCATCTAATGATTTTCTTTCAAAATCATTCATATTTTCGTATTCAATTAATACTCCTAAATTTTCAACATCTTGATATGCATCCACTTACATATAATATACCGCAATCCCTACTAAAATAAGTGCATTGCCAAAAAATTTCTTTTTAGTTATTTTCTCACCTAAAAGCCTATTACTTAGTATCATAACAAAAAGATAACCTAAAGACTCAATTATAGGCTCATTTTTATAAGGAACACCCTTTAATCCCAACACTACTAACACAGTTGAAATTACCATCAAAACATAACCGGTTATTACATACACATTCAAATATTCTTTTAAAACTGAATCATAAGTTTTAGAAGCACTTTTTTTCAAAATAATTTGAGATATTGAGCTTACCAAAACCGCTAAAATTAATAATAATACATATTTATTCATCTTCACTATTTACTATCATTGTCCCTATTATTACAATGACTACTCCTATCACATTTTTTATCGTTACTGTATCTTTGAATATCAAAATTGCCCAAACTATTGACCACAATAGCCCCATAGCTTTGTTCGCATAAGCAACTGAAATTTCAAATTTTTTGATTAATTGTTGCCAAACTATTGCATACACCCCTAAAATCACCATTTCTAATCCGTAATATAATATAAATTGAAATGACATAAATTCTTGACCTGATGCAAATTTGGCACAAACAGTTGATAATGTATATATTGCAATAACTATTTGTAGCATAAAAATATCTTTTAATTTTGCTTTCTTTTTTCCTTCATTCTTTACTTCCACTAATTTTGTTTCTTTCTCTTCTTCGTTCATTAGGAATTGCTTCTCCTTTTCTAAATTGCTAAAATATAATATCCATATCTTGTTGAACTATCAACAATTTTATGAGAATTTATTTTTTCTATTGGACTCACATAATAAATGTATTCAGGATGCTCTTTTTTTACTTTTTCTAGTTCTTCTATATCTGCTTCTGTAAAAATGAATTTGATAACTGCCTTCTTAGGTTCTACAACTTTTGTAAAATCTGGTGCATTTCCTAAAGCTACATCTATAACCATTTTTAAGAAGTCATATCCAGTTGAGATTTTTACTAAGTCTGATCCTATGCAATCTCCACCCATTCTAGCCCCAATTTCGATTATTTTTACTTTTCCATCAGGTGTAATTTTGAATTCTGCATGTGATGCTCCATTTGTAATTTGTAAACTATTTAATCCTGCAAAAACTTCTTTTTTTATTTTCTCTAACATTTCTGAATCTAATCCTGCCGGTTGAGTATGTCCTGTTTCTATAAAATGTGGTGCACCTGTTGTTTGCTTTCTAGTTACTGTCAACAACGTATGTTTTCCTTTATATGAAATACTTTCAGCACTAAACTCATCTCCAGCTATATATTCTTCAATAATCGCCTTTTTCTCAAATGAAACCTCAACAGCTGCTTCTATTGCTTCTTTTAATTTTCTGGATTCCGCTTCTTCCCAACTCTCTATTTTATTAATTGATCTACTTCCAGACCTGTCTGTTGGTTTTACTATAATTGGCATTGAAAAATCTCTTATTGGGGATATTTCTTCTTCACCTGTCCCAGCAACTTTTATAAATTTAGGAACTGATACTCCATTTGATAAAAATGCTTTTCTCATTTCATATTTATTTGTAGATAATCTTGTACATTCAAGGCTATTTCCTACAAGTCCTAATTTATCTGCTAAATAGTTTACTGTTAATGTGGCCAAATCTGATGCAACTGAAATAACCGCATCTGGCTTTATTTCTTTACATTTAGTTAGTATTCTATCTCTTTCTACTATACTTATTGGGTAAAAATAGTCTGCAAAAGCTGCACCAACAGCACCTTCTGCCCAAGCAAATACATGTGTTTCATACCCTAGTTCTTTAGCTTTTATTATGAGTGGCATCTGAAAATTATTTGCTCCTATAATAACAATTTTTTTCATTTAGAAACTTCCTTTCTTTCGGTTATTATACTGACTAATTCTTCTCATAGAATTCTTTTATTGCTTTTATTACTTTATCTTGATCTTCTTTTGTTAATCCATAATACATTGGCAATCTTACTAATTTTTCACTTTCCGAAGTTGTGTATTTGTCTTCTCCATTGAATCTTCCAAATCTCTTTCCTGCTGGAGAATCATGTAATGGAATATAATGAAATACTGCTTGAATTCCATTACCCTTTAGATATTTAATTAATGCTGTCCTTTCTTCTAAGCTCTTTGCTTTTATATAAAACATATGTGCATTATGAGTACTATATTCTGGGACATATTGTAATGTTATTTTTTCTTCATCTTCTAGTCCTTGCAAGTTTTCTTTATAATAATTCCATGCGGATAATCTTGCATTATTGATTTCTTCTGCTTTTTCAAGTTGAGGATATAAATATGCACAATTTAATTCACTTGGTAAATATGATGAACCATAATCTACCCATGTATATTTATCAATTTCCCCTCTAAAGAATTTATTTCTATTTGTTCCCTTTTCTCTTATTATTTCAGCTCTTTCAATTAATGATGGATCATTTATTACAATAGCTCCACCTTCGCCCATGCTGTAATTCTTAGTTTCATGGAAACTATAGCATCCAAGGTCTGCAATTGTTCCTAAATATTTTCCTTTGTATTTAGCCATAAATCCTTGAGCCGCATCTTCTACAACTTTCAAGTTGTGTTTCTTAGCGATTTTCATAATTTTATCCATATCTGGTGAAATTCCTGCATAATGAACTACTGCAATCGCTTTAGTTTTAGGTGTTATTGCTTCCTCTATCTTATTTTCATCAATATTCATTGTTTTAGAATTTATATCTACAAAAACCACTTTAGCACCAACCATAATAAATGCATCTGCTGTTGATACAAATGTATAAGATGGCATTATTACTTCATCTCCTGGCTGTAAATTTAATAAAATTGCAGCCATTTCAAGTGCATCCGTACAAGATGTTGTTAATAAAACTTTTGTAGCATTAAATTTGTCTTCCATCCATTTACTACATTTTTTAGTAAACTCTCCATCGCCACAAATTTTTCTACTTTTAATTGCTTCTTCTATGCAATCTAAAGAACCTTCTATATAAATTGGTATATTAAATCCTATCATCTTTATCCTCTTCTTTCTATTTTATTCTATAAGCTGGTATCACATATGCAAATATTGCTTTAAATGATATTACAATAATTAGTAGCATTAATACTACTATTATAGCCTTTCGTATTTTTTCTGATTTTATAAATTTTTCTAACACTGCCTGTATTCCATTAACAATGAAATATGTAAATGGTATTATAATTCCCATTATATATCTGCCCTGTGGCTGAAAATCACTTGTATATGAATATATTATACTTAAAATTATTGGTATAATAATTGCTATCACAAAAGTGTAATTTAAAAGATATTTATTCTTTTCTTCTTTTTTATAAATAAATAATTCCTTAAATTTCAATAAACATCCAATTCCACCTATAATCCAAATACAAAAATATGCATAATATATTTTATTTGACATCAATATATTTTGATATCCAAACATTCCTACAAAACTTCTTGTTGTTATATGAATCCATGCATCATCATCTAACATATGCCAAAGACTTTCATTACTGTTCTCTGGTGTTTTTCTTGCAGATGGCTTATATTGTTCCATGGCATATTTATTTCCATATTCATTTTGCGTTTTTGTTCCCAATATATCTCCATCATAAAGTATTGCATTTCTTACAAACCACCAGCCTGCAACTACAAAAGCAACACTTGCAACTATTAAAGCTTTTTTAGCTATCTCTTTTGCATCCATCTTGTTTAAGATAGCTGAACTTAGGCAAATTAATGCACTACATAAAATATATCCATATGCGTTGTAATATGTTAAGGCACAAAAACCAACTGCTAACCCTAGTAATATGCAATGCTTTGTTTTCCAATTACTTTCTAATCCTAATATCCATAAATAAATTATAATAGATATTGCCAAAATCGCAGTTGAATCATTATTTATATATGAAGCCAAAAATGCTGTTATTGGTTGAAATGCAATAAAAACTATAAATAAATATTTATAAATTTCTTTATCTTTAAAAAGTTTATTCGAAATCTTTATTACAAAGTATATTGTCAATGTCATACTTATTGTACTTACAAGTCTTGCAGCCACTACTAATGCAAAGTGATTTGTAGTAAAAAGTAATGCTATTTTTACAAAAACAGCACAAATAATATATGTAAGAATCGGCTGAAATGCATACGAAATTCCCCAAATAGAATCTCGTATACTTTCATCTCTTCCGTCAGGTATTGAATTATGTTCTGCAATATATTTGCAAATATCCCATTTCATTTTTTCATCTGGGCATGAATTATATGGTTGTGATACAGTCCATATCAAATAATAAAAAAATAGTCCTATTAAGAAAATAGTCATTATAATTTTCTTATGTTTTTTACATATCTCTAAAATTTTATCCATTGTCAGTTTTTTCTCCCTTTTCCACTTTTTCTATAATATATGGAGGCCTATTTCTCGCTGCATCAAAAGTTCTCCACAAATATTCTCCTAACACTCCTATTGATAACATTATAATTCCAAATCCGACTAACATGATTATAATAATTGATGCATATCCTTCAACATCAATTATTCCTGTCATTTTTTTATAAATTATAATGACTAACCAAATTAATGCTATAAAGAAACTTAAAATTCCTGCTGTAGTTATCATTTTTATAGGGAAATATGAAAAACTTAATAGCGAATCATATACTAATTTGATTTTTTTAGATAGTGTCCATCTTGATTTTCCTATTTCTCTTTTCTTTCTAACATAAGGAACCGTTGAAGTTTCAAATCCAGCCCACAAAATTTGGCTCATTAATGATGTATTACATTCTTGCATTTTTACTAAGAAATCTATAACCTGTCTATCTATTAAAAATGAATCAAACCCTCCTTTTGGCATATTGTGTAATGCTAATTTTCTCATCAGAAATGCATATAGATTTGAAAAGGCTTTTTGCGTAATTGGTTCTTCTCTATCTGCTCTTACAGCCAAAACCACTTTACTTCCCTCATCATATTTTTTCATCATATCTAATATCATTTCTGATGGTTCTTGTAAATCAGCTGCTTTTCTTACAGCACAGTCTCCTGTGCATTGAGACAATCCGGCCAAAATCGCAGCATGTTCTCCAAAATTTCTTGATAATCTTATTGTTTTTATATTTGAATCAATTTTTGCTAGTTCTTGCATTACTTTATAAGAATTATCTTTTGACCCATCATCAACCATTATTAGTTCATATTGTATTCCTTCTGGTAATTTCGTAAGAACTTTTTCCTTTAAGTCTGCATATAATGGCAAAAGATTATCCTGATTATAATATACAGGTACTATTATTGAAATTTTTTTCATTTTTTATTTCGTTTTCCTCCTTTTTATTTCGAACTTATTCTACCACAATGTCACAATTAGGTCAAATACATTTTATTTATGAAACAAAACGTTTCATAAATTTTCCTGTATAACTTTTCTCATTCTTACAGATTTGTTCTGGTGTTCCAACAGCAATAACCTCTCCACCAGCATCTCCGCCTTCTGGTCCTAAATCTATGATGTGATCTGCTGTTTTTATTAAGTCTAAATTGTGTTCAATTACTATGATTGTATTCCCTGTATCCACAAGTCTTTGTAAAATATCTACTAATCTGTGTACATCTGCAATATGCAAACCAGTTGTAGGCTCGTCCAAAATATATAAAGTCTTGCCTGTAGCTCGTTTTGACAATTCTGTTGCAAGTTTTACTCGCTGTGCTTCTCCTCCTGATAATGTTGTTGATGGTTGTCCTAACTTGATATATCCAAGCCCTACATCATATAATGTTTGTATTTTATTTTTTATTTTTGGGATATTTTCGAAAAACTCTAATGCCTCTTCAACAGTCATGTCTAAAACGTCTGCAATATTTTTTCCTTTATATTTTACTTCTAGAGTCTCTCTATTATATCTTTTTCCTTTACATACTTCACATGGCACATATACATCAGGCAAGAAATGCATTTCAATTTTATGAACACCGTCTCCATTACAACTTTCACATCTTCCTCCTGATACATTAAAGCTGAATCTACCCTTTTCATATCCTCTCATTTTTGCTTCATTTGTTCCTGCAAATATGTCTCTTATTAAATCAAATGCACCTGTGTATGTAGCAGGGTTTGAACGTGGTGTTCTTCCAATTGGAGATTGGTCAATATTAATTATTTTGTCTATATTGTCAAGTCCTTTTATTTGTTTACATTTTCCAGGTTTTTCACTTGCACCATTTAATTGTTGAGCTATATTTTTGTATAGAACTTCATTTACTAGTGTACTTTTTCCAGAACCTGATACTCCTGTAACACAAGTAAATACACCTAATGGGAATTTTACACTGATATTTTTCAAGTTGTTTTCTGTTGCACCAACAACCTCGATACATTTTTTATTTCCTTTTCTTCTTTTTGATGGTACATGTATTTGCTTTCTGCCACTTAAATAATCACCAGTTATTGAACCCTTTACTTGTTTGATTTCTTCTGCGGTTCCTTGTGCCATAACATTTCCACCATGTACACCTGCCCCTGGACCAATATCTATAATTTGGTCTGCCGCATACATTGTATCTTCGTCATGTTCAACAACTATTAAAGTATTTCCTAAATCTCTTAATTTTTTCAAAGTTGCAATTAACTTGTCATTGTCTCTTTGATGAAGTCCAATACTTGGCTCGTCCAATATATATAAAACTCCTGTTAGTCCTGAACCAATTTGAGTTGCTAAACGAATACGTTGTGCTTCCCCTCCTGATAATGTTCCTGCACTTCTTGATAATGTTAGATATTCTAGTCCAACATCAATTAAAAATTGAAGTCTTGAATCTACTTCTTTTAAAATCATCTCTGCAATGATTTTTTGAGAATCTGTTAATTCAAGATTTCTCAAGAATTCTTGAATATTTCTAATTGACATATCTGTCAACTCATTTATATTTTTTCCTCCGACTTTAATACATAAAATTTCTTTTTTTAGTCTTGCACCATTACATTCATCACAATGCATATTGCTCATATACATTTCGTAAAAATCTCTCATTCCTTGAGATTTTGTCTCATTATGACGTCTTTCAAGTGTTGGGATTACTCCTTCAAATGGAGCTGTGAATTTTCTTGTACCTGCATATGATGAATATTCAAAATCAATTTCTTCATCACCTGTTCCATAAAGAATTTTATCAATGAAGTCTTTAGGCAAGTCTTTTATTTTTTTGTTTTTTATTTCAACCCCATAATGTTTTCCAATACTTTCAAAATACATTTTGGCCATTGTATCGCCTTTTTTCATTGTACTTGACCCAAATGCTTTTACACCATCATATAAAGTTTTGTTCTTATCTGGAATTATTAAATCTTCATCCATTTTCATTAAATATCCTATACCTGAGCATTTTGGACAAGCTCCATACGGATTATTAAATGAAAACATTCTTGGTGTTAATTCTGGAAAACTGAATCCACAATCTGGACATGCATAATTACAACTGTATAGAATTGTCTTGTCTCCTACAACATCAATTAAAACTAAATTATCTGCATGTTTTAGTGCTACTTCTATTGATTCTGTAAGTCTTGCTGTTATTTCTGGTTTTATTACTAATCTATCTACTACTATTTCTATTTCATGCTTCTTTTTTTTGTCTAATTTTACATCTTCCATTTCTGTTAAGTCATAGATTTCTCCATCTACTCTTACTCTTGCAAATCCGTCTTTTTGTAAGTCTTCAAATAGTTTTGTATATTCACCTTTTCTGCTACGCACAACTGGTGCCAATATTTGAATTCTTGTACCTTCTTTTAATTTCATTATGTTGTCTACAATTTGGTCTATTGATTGCTTTTCAATTTTTTTACCACAATTTGGACAATATGGCACACCTATTCTTGCATATAGTAGACGTATATAATCATAGATTTCTGTAACTGTTCCTACTGTTGAACGTGGATTTTTTGATGTGGTTTTTTGATCTATTGAAATTGCTGGTGATAACCCTTCAATTGATTCTACATCTGGCTTTTCCATTAAACCTAAGAATTGCCTTGCATATGATGATAAACTTTCTACATATCTTCTTTGTCCTTCTGCATATAATGTATCAAATGCCAATGATGATTTTCCAGAGCCTGAAAGTCCTGTTATTACTACTAATTTGTCTCTTGGTATTTCTAAATTTATGTTTTTTAAATTGTGCTCTTTTGCTCCTTTTATGATTATTTTGTCATTCATTTTGTCTACTTCCTTTCTTTGATTTTTGCCCTATTTTATAATAGCCAATCTGCATCAGTGTGCAAATTGGCTTTTGTATCTTTTATTTGTTAATAAAGTGCTGTACGGAAACCTATATTTATACTGTAATTAGTTGTATAATAGTAATATCTGTAACTTGCAGAATTATTACTAATGCGGTCATTATAAGCTCCTCCACGTAGACTACAAGGATTAGTTTCATTAGATGTATATTCCAGTGTCCATTCCCATACGTTTCCTGCCAAATCATATATTCCATATTTACTAAATGTATCACTTGCTCCTGTTGATAACAATATATCTCCATTCACCTTTTTCTCTCCATATGGACCTATTACCCAATCTTGTCCAGTAATTGCATATTTTGAATCTGCATTTGTTGAACTCCATAAGTTGTTTGAATAATTGCCCCATGTCTTACTGTCATTTCTTAATAAAGATTGTTTTACACCTTTATTTTCCAAGTGTTTTAAAACTAAATCCCATTGTACACCAAACATTAAGCTTGTATTATAGCTTCCTGATTCCATCATATTTGCTAATTTTTGCGCTTGGCTACAAGTTACATAATTGTATGGATATGCATTTTGCTTTATTATTGGTAATTCATTTGGAGTAATTGTTGCTGAACCAGATGTCCTTGGTTTTGCTTCTATTCCTGTTTCATATCCAGTTTCGTATTTTCCAATATAAAAGCCACCATTTTTGTATACACTCTTTAACATTTTCTTCTTTAATTCTATATATTTCTCTCGAGTTAATCCTGTTGCTTCGTCTGAATAATATTCATCTTTATACGTTGTTCCATTTCTATATGCACTCGTATATGTGTGTAAATCATTTTCTATTTTAGTATATTCCTCATCTGTAAAATCTCTAATTTTTAAACCTGCAGTTGGATAAACTTTTTCTGTTTTTGGAACTTCTATCCACACATATTGATTTCCACTACTATCTTGAATTGTTAATCCATTTTCTAATGTTGTTCCTTCTACTTGAGTAAATCCTGTTGGCAAGTATGTTCCTTCAGTTGTTACTGTTCCTCCTTTTATTTCTTCATTTGCCTGGTATGAATCAATACTTAATGTAATACTCATAGCTGATGTAGCTTTAGGATTGTCCATAAAATATTTTCCTACTGTATATCCCCATTTCGAATCTAATTCATCATTATCACCTGCCCAATTGGCTGTTACTTTCAAATATGCTTTATTCTTTGCAGATACTTGTGCAGAATGTTCAATTTCTAATGTAAATGGAAATTTGGTTGTATCATTTATGATTTTTCCCTTTACAACAACTTCTCCTGTTTCTTTTTCTTCCACAACTGATTTTTCAATATTTATATAATTTTCTGTAGTTGGTTGCTTTCCTTCTGGTACCAATTCATATGAAACTCCTGCAATTGATATTGCTTGAATACTATAGCTTAAATCTACCAGTGCTTCTCCATTATTCAAGATGTCAACAGTTACAGTTTGCTCCGGCATATGTGGATATAATGTAGGAAATTCTATTCCTATAGGATTTTCCTTTTTTTCCTCACCAATAAAATATTCCATATCCCATGCTGCCACATGCATATTCAATTGTGAATTTAAAACCTTAGAATATGCAAACCACGCAAATGTAGTCATTATAAGAGTAAATATGAACAATATATATTTCTTTGCTTTTTTCTTGCCTTTGGATTTTCTATGCTGACGCAATATATTCTTCATGCTATATTTTTTCTCCCTTCTTTAGTACTTTTTTCTTTTGTAATCCTTTTTCACAATTATATTTTACACTATTTTATATTTTAACGCAATAATAATTTAAAAAATTTGCATTTTGTTAAATTTTGTAGTATAATTATGTTATCTATAATAATTTAGGAGGATAAAAATATGACAGAAAAAGTAAACAACGCAACAATAATCTTCTCAGAAGAAGGAACACTGGTAGTGAATCATGAAAACCTCTATCGGTGCTTTGTTGTAACGCACGTTGAATCTGGAAAAGCTGTAAAAATCCCAGAAGATAAGCTGATGGGAACTGTTTATAAGTATCCCATTGACTTCATTAGTGCATTTCAGAAACCATTTGCAGATATGAACATATCTGTCGTGGTTATCACTAAAAAAGCTGAAAAAGCTTTTTGGAACATGCTGGAGTTTAACAGAATCGATAGTTAGCCATACATTTGCTAAAATAGTATGGTGTGTCATTATTTTTTATCAATACCAGGAGGCTTACATAGCTCCTGGTATATTTTTTTGCACACGTGAGATCGCTTTTTTTCCGTGCAACTATAAAATCAGCTTCAATATAATTAAAAATATTGCACCAGGAACACCTAAAATTCCAACCCATAATGATGTAAAGAAATTCAGTCCTATATGAAATCCCCATATACCTCCTATCCAATTGATTATAATTATGCATACACCACCTAAAATTGAATTAAATACAAGCTTTAAAATTTTTCTAATTGGAATTATAAAAATTCTCCCTATAATAAATAGCATACAAATACAAGATATAATTACAAGAATATTTATATTCATATTATCACCTCAAAAAATAGTAGTAATTATTACTACTATCCTTATGTTGTTTTATACGTAATTATTCTTTAACCAGCTATATTCTTTTTATCAAATATTCGTGATTTTAATTCCGCTTCTCTATCAACTTTTATTTTCTTACTTTTAGCAATTTTTATTAAATAATCAAGTCTTGATTGATGAGCCTTTATCTGATAAACATAGTAATCAATCAGCTCATCTTCTGCAAACTCAAAATTGCATCTTGCTACTTCTAGTATTCTTTTAGTTTCACTGATAATTCTCATTAGTTCTTCTTCTAATTCTTTATCAGTCTTGCTTTTTAACATTTTATTAATTAAATATTCTTCTTGCATTTTCTCCCTCTCTCATTTCAATTTATACTATTATATGCATCGTTTTCTATATTTATCCACTGCACAGAAAAAAAGCGATCTCAGGTGTGCATTGCACGGAAAAAAAGCGAGATAATCGGTGCAGTTTTGCACGGAAAAAAAGCGATCTCACGTGTGCAATAATATCCCTATTGATTGTATAATGAATAAATTCATCATATTTGACATAAGCAAATTATTTGTTGCCTCGACAACCCCATGCATATTATTGTTGCTGATAGTTTTATGATGTTTTTGCGCTTCGAAGAATGTAATTAATTCTGGTATGCTTGTTACAAAACCTAGAATAATTCCAATAACTATTTCTGGTATATTGAAAACTACACAAAGTGTGTCTAAGGTGTTCCCTAGCCATTCACCTATAAAAAATAATAATACTCCTGTTGCGATTAATAACACTACGTCTCTTATTAATTTTATTTTAATTGATTTTTTTGAGACTTCTGTCTTTTTTTCTAGTTGCTCTGATTCATCATCTTCTTTTGGCAGATACAACTGGTGCACATCATTGTTTACTTTCTTAAAGCCTAGATATAAAATAAACAAAATTGGTACCATTACAATGCTTAACTCACTTTTCATAAAGCTAAAAAGTAAAGGTAATAATATTGTTATTAAAACCAAATATATATCAACTTTTATTGCTTTATTTTGTAACGATTTATGATTTTTATTTAAGGTAATTGCGCCAACATATTGAATTAAATTTATTACATTCGAACTTAAAACATTATAAATGCCCGCACCTATTAAACCATTAATACTTGCAGCACTTATTGTTAATAGTTCTGGTACAGATGTTGCAATTCCCGCGATATCGCCAACTGTTTTTGGCTTTAATTTTAGGTTTTCTGCCAAACTTCTTAAAGTTCTTACTAATATTTCCTTAGATATAACTACAATCAAGCCTGCATAAAATAAAAATTGGATAATTTCCCATAATAAATTCATTTTTATCTTCCTTTCTCTTTAGCTTATTATTTACAAATTATTTAATTTTTATTGATATTTCCGGACTTTTGTTATATAATATCAGCATTAATGTAAGAAAGGGATTGAGAAAAATGATAGATATTAAGTTGATTAGAGAAAACCCAGATTTGGTAAAAGATAATATTAAGAAAAAATTTCAAGACCAAAAATTAGTTTTAGTTGATGAAGTTTTAGAATTAGATAAAAAAAATAGAGAAGCAAAATTGAATGGAGATAATTTAAGAGCTGATAGAAAAAAAACAAGTGAACAAGTCGGACAACTTATGAAAGCTGGTCAAAAAGAAGATGCTGAAAAATTAAGACAAGAAGTTCAAAAAATAAATGCAGCTCTTGAAGAAAATGAAGCTCTTGAAGAAAAATATTCTGAAGAAATAAAAGAAAGAATGATGAAAATTCCTAATATAATGGATGCAAGTGTTCCTATTGGAAAAGATGATAGTGAAAATGTAGAAGTTCAAAAATTTGGCGAACCAACAGTCCCAAATTATGAAATTCCACATCATGCAGATATTATAAATACTTTCAATGGTTTAGATAAAGAAAGTGCTGGAAGAACTAGTGGTATGGGATTCTATTATTTAATTGGCGATATTGCAAGATTACATGAAGCAATGCTTGCATATGCTAGAGATTACATGATTGATAATGGTTTCACCTACTGTATTCCACCATTTATGATTCGTTCTGATGTTGTTACAGGTGTAATGAGTTTTGAAGAAATGGATGCTATGATGTATAAGATTGAAGGTGAAGACCTATATTTAATTGGTACTTCTGAACATTCTATGATTGGAAAATTTAAAGGTCAAATTATTAAAAAATCTGATTTGCCAATAATGATGACATCATATTCTCCTTGCTTTAGAAAAGAAATTGGTTCACATGGTCTTGAAGAAAGGGGATTATATCGTGTTCATCAATTTGAAAAACAAGAAATGATTGTTCTTTGTGAACCAGAAGATTCTATGAACTGGTATAATAAAATGTGGAAACTAAGTGTTGATCTATTTAGAAGTTTCAATGTTCCTGTTAGACAATTAGACTGTTGCTCAGGAGATTTGGCTGATTTAAAAGTTAAATCATGTGATATTGAAGCTTGGAGTCCTCGTCAACAAAAATATTTTGAAGTTTGTAGTTGTTCTACTTTAGGTGATGCTCAAGCTAGACGTTTAGGCATTCGTGCAAAAGGAGAAAAAGGAAATTACTATGTTCATACATTAAATAATACAGTTGTTGCCACTCCTAGAGGATTAATTGCAGTTATCGAAAACAATTATAATGAAGATGGAACTATTACTGTTCCAGAAATTTTAAGACCATATATGGGTGGAAAAGCTAAATTAGTACCTGTAAAAAAATAAAGAAACATTTAGAACCAGTTCTTATCGGTGCAAAATTTTAAAATGCATAGCAAAGAACTGGTTTCATTGGTGTAAGAAAGGAATTTATATATTATGATAGTTAAAAATCCGAAATTTGAAATCTCTGCTGTTAGAGAAAATCAATATCCTAAAAACGGATTACCAGAAGTAGTTCTAGTTGGAAAGTCAAATGTTGGAAAATCTAGTTTTATTAATACTATGATTAATAGAAAGAAACTTGCTCGTACAAGTAGCGAACCTGGTAAAACTCGCCAACTGAATTTTTATAATATTGACGATTTGTTTTATTTTGTTGACTTACCTGGTTATGGTTATAGCAAAATGTCAAAACAAGAACAAATTAAAGTTGGAGAATTCATTGAACATTATTTAAAAACTCGCAAGGAAATCTGTCTTATTATATTTTTAGTTGATATTAGGCATGACCCTACTTCTAATGATTTTTTAATGTATGATTATGTTATAAGAAGTGGTCTTCCTTGTATGATTTTGACCAATAAAGCTGATAAGATTGCCAAAACTAAAGTTGATAATGCTACCCAAAACATCCAAAAGCAACTTAACCCTATTGGTGATATTACAACTCTTCCATTTTCTTCTGAGAGAAAAGTTTATAGTGATGAAGTTTGGAAAGTAATTGAATCTTATTTAAAAGAGCAAACTCTATGAGTCTGCTCTTTTCTCTATTTTTGTTATTGCTTTTAATGCTTTAGGTCTTTCTAGAACTACAATATGTCCACACCCTTGGCATTTTAGTTTAAAATCAACACCAACTCTGGTTATTTCCCATAGTTTACTTCCACATGGATGTGGTTTTTTAGTTCTAACTATATCTCCAATGTTGTAATCCATATTGAATTCCTCCTTTTCATTTAAGTAACTTTATACACCTTTGCTTATCCGCAATTAAATTCTATTATTTTAAATTTGTTTTAGCCACTTCGAAACGTTTGGCAATTCTGTCTTTTCCAAGAACTTGCATTATTTCATACATATCAGGTGTATTAGTTCTTGAAGTTAAAGCAACTCTTAAAACTGTACTTACATCACCAACATGAGCTTTATACATTCCTGGATTTGCTTTGAATTCTTTTACTTCTTTAGCATATCCCATTTTTCCTGCAACTTCTTTTATTTTATCAAACCATGTTTGTTTATCATCATTTTCATCATAGTATTTTTCAATATATAAATCTAATATTTTAGAAATATCTTCTTTATTTGAAATTGCTGGTTGATATGGATATTCTTGAGTATTTTTGTAAAATTCAGAATCATACATATATGAAATATTTTCTTTAACATCAGACCATTTTGCAATATCTTTTCTTGGCTTTTTATTTCCTCTTTCAATTCCAAATATTTTTAAAGCATATTCCTTATCTTTTAATAAGTCTGCAAGTTCATTATCATATTCTTCTGCCCACTTTAATGCTTTTTCATACACATCTTCTGCAGTCATTTTAGAAATTACTGTTTTTCCAATATCTAATAATTTTATCATATCAAATAAGGCACCACTTACACTCATCTTATTTAATTGAAAATCAAATTCTTCAATTTTTTTATCTGAATTTGCTCTTCTCCAATTTTCGAATGTAGAATTCGCAATATTTAATAAATATTCTTTTACTGCATCTGTTGGAATTCCTTGTTCTTTATAATATGAAACTGCTGCTTCTGGGTCTTTTCTTTTACTTAGTTTACGTTTTCCGCCATTGTCATTTTTCATGATCGGTGATATATGTGCGTATTTTGGTGCTTTAAATCCCAATTCATGGAATAATTGCAAATGTAATGGTACTGATGATAACCATTCATCGCTTCTAATTACATGTGTTGTATGCATTAAATGATCATCAACTGCATGTGCAAAGTGATATGTTGGAAGACCATCTGATTTTATTATAATTATGTCTTGGTCGTTTTCTGGAAAATCAACATTTCCTTTTATAACATCTTTATGTTTGATTTTTCTATCTTCTCTACCTGGTGATTTGAATCTAATTATATATGGTTCTCCTGCCTTAACTTTTTCAGCCATTTCTTCAACAGAAAGATTTCTGCATTTTGCCCAAACACCATAATATCCTGTTCTTAGTTTTGCAGCTTCTTGTTTATTTCTTATTTCCTCTAAATCATCTGGTGTACAGAAACATGGATATGCTTTTCCTTGTTCTAGCAAGTATTTTGCATATGCTTGGTATATCTCTTTTCTAAGACTTTGCTTATATGGTCCATAATTTCCGATTTCTTCTGTGTCTGAAATCATTCCTTCGTCTGGTGCCATATCAAAATCTTTTAAAGAATTTACTATCCCTGTTACTCCATTTTCTACTTCTCTTTTTTGGTCTGTATCTTCAACTCTTAAGAAAAATACTCCACCTGTTTTTTCTGCAACAGTTCTTGCAACTAAGGCTTGATATAATCCTCCTATATGTACAAATCCTGTTGGACTAGGAGCAAATCTTGTAACAACTGCTCCTTCTGGTAAATTTCTTTCAGGATATTTTTCTTCATAATATGATATTTCTTTCGCATCTGGAAAGATTAAATTTGCTAAATCTTTGTAATCCATTTTCTTCCTCCTTATGGTTCATTTAGTTCTATAATTTTTTCTAAACTTCCATTATAATTGGTATAATCATTGGGTTTCTCTTTGTTTTAATAAACAAATAATCACGTAAGTTTTCTTTAACAGTTGATTTTATAGTTGACCAATCGCGAATTCCTCTTTCTTCACATTTTGCAACTTCGTGTCTTACTACACTTTTTACATCATCCATTAAATTTTCTGATTCCCTAACATATACGAATCCTCTAGAAATTACATCTGGTCCTGCAACAACTTCTCCTGTTTGAGAATCCATTGTTAATACAATAACTATAAGTCCATCTTGTGCGAGATGTTGTCTATCTCTTAAAACTATATTTCCAACATCACCAACTCCAAGTCCATCTACTAATACTCTTCCACTTGGAACAGAACCATTAAATCTTGCTTCTTCTGAATCTATCTCTAGTACTCTACCATTTGTTAACATGAAAATATTATCTTTATCTATTCCCATTAGTTCTGCTGTTTCTTGGTGTGCTCTTAACTGTCTATATTCACCATGAACTGGTATAAAGTATTTTGGCTTTGCTAGTGCTAAAATCAATTTTTGTTCTTCTTGGCAAGCATGTCCTGAAACATGAACATCAGCTAAAGCACTATATACAACTTCCGCACCTAATTGCATTAAATCGTCAATTACTTTTGATACATATTTTTCATTTCCTGGTATTGGAGTTGCAGATATGATAATTAAGTCATTTGGTGTTATTTTTACTTTTCTATGATCTCCTGCAGCCATTCTTGTTAAAGCAGACATTGGTTCACCCTGACTTCCTGTTGTTATTATGACAAGCTGGTCATCTGTATAGCTTCCAATCATATCTATATCTATAAATAAGTTATCTGGACATTCAATGTATCCAAGTTCAATAGCTGTTGAAATCATATTTATCATACTTCTTCCACATACTGCTATTTTTCTTCCATATTTTACTGCTGAATTTACAATTTGTTGAATTCTGTGTACATTTGATGCAAATGTTGCTACAACAATTCTTTTTGTGCAATTTAAAAATAGTTTTTCAAATACTTCTCCTACAGAGCTTTCTGACATTGTAAATCCTTTTCTTTCAGCATTTGTGCTGTCTGCCATTAATGCTAATATTCCTTGTTGACCTAATTCTGCAATTCTACCAAAATTCATAATTTGTCCATCAATTGGTGTGTAATCTACTTTAAAATCTCCTGTGTGTAAAATTGTACCAGCTGGTGTTGTTATTGCTAGCATTACTGAATCTGGTATACTATGTGAACTTCTTATAAATTCCACTTTGAAATTCTTACCTAATTTTATTATGTCTCCTTGATTTACTGTATGCATATCTGTGCTTCTTAATAATTTATGTTCTTCTAATTTATTATTAATTAGCCCTACTGTTAATCTTGTTGCATAAATTGGCACATTTATTTGTTTTAAGAAATATGGTATTCCTCCTATATGATCTTCATGTCCATGTGTTATAACCATTCCTTTTATTTTCTCTTGATTTTTTATTAAATATGTTATATCTGGAATTACTAAATCAATTCCCAACATATCATCTTCTGGGAATGATATACCACAATCTACAACAATTATTTCATCTTCATATTCAAATACTGTTATATTTTTTCCTATCTCATGTAATCCTCCTAATGGGATTATCTTTAATTTTGATTTTTGAAATATAGAATCATTTGAAGTTTTTCTTGTTCTTCCTCTTGTTACTCTCTTTCTTTCTACTTTTTCTTCATTGATTTCTTTTTTGTTTTCTACACTCTCTGCTTCATTTTTTCGGTTATAATTTCTTCTTGTGTTAGCTTTTCTTGTTGTATTTTTTCCCTTCTCTGCTTGAACTTTTGAATTAGTTCTTCTTTTTTTTATTGTTTCTACTTTTTCTACGTTTGCTCCTGTATTTTCTTTTGGAGCATTGTTTTCATCTGTCATAATCTAAACTTTCTCCTCTCTTTAATCTCTATTGAATTTCATTTTACGTACATTAATAGATAAGTAGAACATTGATAATAAGAAAATATTTGATTTTTCCTATTAAAGAATAAAGTATATTATACATGACATTCTTGCCATGTTTATACACTTTTTTCTATTTTATTCCACTCTCTTAAATTATTCTCTTTCTCGCTCTCTTTAATACATTAAAATAAAATCTCATCTTTGCCCTTTGGCAATCTTTTATAGATTATAACAAATTATGATAAACTTGTCAAGCATCCTTTTTTATGTTAATTTTTATTATCTGACTTTTAAGTATTTTTCCATCTTTTCTGCATTCGGATCTCCGATTCTTTTAGAAATTGTAATATCAAATTTGAGTAATATATCCAGTAACTCACTATGATCTCTTTCTCTATCTTTTGTATTTTGCTTCCAAAGTATTTTATTTTCTTCCCAACGCTTTTCGTTTTCTTCCCAGCATTTTTTATTCTCTTCCCAGCGTCTCTCATTTTCTTCCCAGCGCTTTTCGTTTTCTTCCCAACGTCTATCATTTTCCTCCCAACGTCTATCATTTTCCTCCCAACGTCTATCATTTTCCTCCCAACGTCTTAAATTTTCTTGCCAATGCTCATTTTCAATTTGCCTACTTATTTCAATTTCTTTTTTATTTTCTTCAACCTTACTTCTTAACTCAGTAAATGAAGCTGCTGTTTGCAATTGAAAATTATTTAATGTCTGTAATATTTGAATTAATAATTCATTATTGTCATTCATATTCTTTTCCTCCTTGTTATATAGATTCAATCTAAAAAGATTTAATTAATGTATGAAGTAAAACCTCATTTGAATAATAAAAATACTAATGTGTTAAAAGAAATAACACAACAAAAAATCTGACCTAATTATACAATTTATAATATTATTTGTCAACAACTTTTCATCGACAATTTTCGATTATTTTAGACAAAATTGCACGGAAAAAAAGCGATCTCACGTGTGCAATGCACGGAAAAAAAGCGATCTCACGTGTGCAAAAAAAGATGGAAACCATTTAAAGTTTCCATCTTGTCTATGTATAGTTTTATATACTTAAGGCCTTTCTCCTCCTCCTGTAACAGTTGTTGTACCTGGTTTGCTTAATCCAACATCAATTTTTACGTTACCACCAAGTGATGCATAGTTGATACAGTCAACATCTTGACCTTCAAGCCAAATGTACATTCTCATTCTAACATATTTTCCTGGTTCAATTGAAAAATCTGCTTTACCATCTTTAGCACTTACTAATTTTACAGCACCTTGAGTATCATCATAATTTATGTTTTTATCTACACCTGCTCCTGTTGTATGAGATACACCAGTATTTGGTGTTTGTAATGTGAATTGTCTTGCTAAACCTGCTGTTGTTGCTGCTGTATCCCAATTATAGATATCTGTAATTTCTTTAGTTGTATCAGCTGATGTTGATAATGCTTTTTTAGTTAAAGCATATGTAGGAATTGCTGAATCAGCTGCAAAACGATTACTTGTTAAACCAAAAGCTGTTCTATCAGCTTCTGAGAATGTTACTCTGTTATTGTTTTGTACAATATATGTAACATGTGCTGCATATGTAGCTATTGCATCACCTGTACCAGCTGGTTCTCCACCCTCTTTTAAAGCTGCACCACTAGCATTTGGTTCCCAAATTGCTACATTTGTAATTTTACGAGCATCACCTGTTGTAGCTTCTAAAATTTGTGATTGACTTGGTGTTTCATTTACTGTTACTTGAGTTGCTTTAGCTGTATCGTAATCAAATATTGCAAAAGCTACTCTTAGTGTATTTTGTAAACCTGTTGTTGCTTTTGAAGTTGTTTTTAAGCTTACAACTGAATTACCTGTTAATTGCAATATATCATTCTTTGTTGCTGTTGCAGCAGAAGAGTTTTGTAAGAAGAAGTCTATTGCATAAAATCCAGATGTTTTATCATTTGCTAATGCTGTATTACCTACTGCTAATTTTATACCTTCTGTATTTTCTCCTCTATAAAAATTAAAATCTGCTAAACCAATACCTTCTTCATCTTGTGCAGTTGTAGAAGCTGGTAATAATTCTCCTGGAATTATATTTGTTCTGTTAGCATATGGATGTTCTAATGTCATTTTTTCTTTTCCTTCAGTACCGTCTAATTGTAAATCTTTATTTGTTTGTGCGAAATAATCTTCTGTTTTTGATAAATCAATTGAGTTTGCCCAGTTTAGAGCATCTAGTGAAATTTGTAGACCTTCAGCTACATTTACTTTACCTTCTAGTCCACTTAATGTTACGTTTTTCTGCGTAGAGAACCACGCATAAGTTGATACAATCAACAATATTGCTGTAAACGCTACCAACAATATCAAAGCATTTAGTTTTTTTCTTGAATTTCTTTGGTTGTTTTCTTGCATTTCTTTTCCTTCCTTTTCTTTTATTTTCTTTATATTTTTAAAATTTTATAAACTATCTTTTGTTTTGTGGAACTTCGTCATTTTGCAAAATATGTTCCTCTGTAAGAGTCATATGCATTTTGATTTCTCCACCAATTAAGTCATCTTTACATTCTGGGTCATCACCTTCGACCCAAACGACAACAGTCCATTTATCTATATCTCCAACTTTAAAGTTTTCTGATAATTCTAACATCACTGTATCATCATTTTTGAATGGTTGTGTATTTGGTTCTGGTTCACCTGTTTCTTTATTATTTTTTGCATAAATTACTTTATTTCCATTTTTAAAAACCATTACCCTAATAGCTTCATCTACATTTTTAATTACATCATCAATTTTGATTGTAGTCCAATAATTGATTGTGTCTTGTCCCATATTTTCAGCATAAAATGTATAAGCTATGTAATTTTTACCATTATGTGAGCCATCACCTCCATTGTCGATATCTTCTGGTAACCAGTTAACTGATATATCTGTAAAAAAGTCTATATCTTTTGACCTAAGAAATGTTCTTGTATATTTATGTTCTTTGTCTTCATAAATTACTAAACCACTTTCTCGCCCATATTCACTATCAAGTGTTACAGTGAAATTTTCTCCCCTATAAAATATTGATAGTATGATATAAATATTTATCAAAAAAATAACTATTATTGCTAGTGTTACTCTAAAAGCTATACGCCTTGATTTCTTTCTTTTTTCCTTTTTAGCCTTTTCTTCTAACTTTTGACCAGCTATTTTTTCGTCTACTTGCTCATCAATTGTTTTATCTTCTTTTTTTGTTTGTTCATTTGCCATATTACCACCTAGTCCTCCAAAAAATATTTTTTTTCAACAATATCTATTAATATTATACTTAGTACGCTTTTCTTTGTCAATGGCTTTAATATTACATTTATATTACATTTGTGTTACATTTTATATTTGCTGTTTTTGCTGTACTTATCAATTATCTCGTAACATTGAACTGGTTATTCTCACTACTACTTCAATTGCTTTTAAAGGGTCATTTTGCTCGTTTTGATAATAATTATAAGCATCTTTTCCAAACTTTGTATCTAATACATCTTTTGCAAGATTTTCATCTTCTGTTCCATTTCCTTGGTATGTCCAACTAACATTCAATTTCAATGTTGCATTAGCCTCTGGAGTTTTTTCATCATCAACATATTCTCCATCAATTCTAGTTTTATCATATGTATAGCTTACGTTAAATGGGTATGATGTATCATCTGCAAATACATGGACGGTGTTTCCATCTGTTTTTATTCCACCATTTGCTTTTAATTGACTCAACACTTCTTTTCCAAAAACTTTAACAGATACTAACTCATATTTAATTGATGAACTAGTAGTAGTTAAATTTCTTACATGAACAATGTCCTCTCTATCAGGCATTCCTGGATAAATTTCATCTATTGTGAATGTATACTTTTCATCTAAAATTTCTTTATTATCTACATAATAAGACACATCCCAAGGTGTTACATTACTTTCTAATCCACTCATTGTAACTGGTTCATTCACATTAAACCATGCATAGGTATTTACTATTAATATTACTGAAAATATCATTATTAATCTAATTCTAGACGCGACACTTCGCTTTTTTGCTCGTCTGAATTCACGTAATATATTCATAAATCCTCCATTCTATCTTTAGTCATTTTCGTTTTCTTCTTCATCATCAGTTTCATTTTCGTCACTTTCATCATTCTCATCAGTTTCATAATTATCTTCTTCGTCAATTATCTCAATTTCCTTTTCTTGATAAGAATCTTCCTTTTCCTTAGGTTCCGCTAATTTATGAATTTTTTCTTTTTTAGAATTCTTAAAAGTCAAAAATACATTTAATACTAAAATCGAAACGATGATGAAAACTGAGTATATATTTGTCGCTAATTTATATAAAATAGTTAATAATTTCGACTTATATATTACAATACCATAAATTTGGTCTTGATTAATTTTAGGGTCTTCAACACTTGAACTGTTTAAACCTTTTGCATGAAAAGTTAGTCTTCCATTTTCCTCATTCTCAATTTCAACAACATTATGCATAATAATTTTTCCATTATATTCGCCATATTTTCCTAGGTAAACAATATCCTCACCAACGCTGATATTCTTAGGTTCTGTTTCTTTACATATAACAACCTCTCCAACTTGATATTCAGGTTCCATACTTCCAGTAATAACTCTAAATATTCTATAGCCTCCGATAGACCTATTACTATCACTAATCTTTTGTAGTATTATTACTGCTGTTAACAAAGCACAAAATATAATAAGAATTTGATATAATAGTTTGATTACTATTTTTATTACTTTTTTTGCTTTACTTTCTTGTCTAATCTGGTCTTCCATAATTTTTTACCTCTTTATACATTGTAATTATCTCTCAACTTTTTAATTTCGTATTTCTTTCTTTTCATCTTTCTATCATTTTTCTTATTGTCATTTAAACTAACTAGTACAAATACAATTATTACAAAAATAAATATATTGATAAACCCTCTTGTATTTTGTATATATCTTACAAACTTCCCTAGTTTTGGAATACTAACTAGTACTTTTCCATAAATATCTTGCATACTCACAAAATCTTTATCATATACTTCATTATTATCCCCTTTTGTTATAAATTTCACCTCTTCTTTGTCTTTTGTGATTCCAAATATTCTATGTGATATTATTCTATCATTTTGTCTAAATGTTATAATATCACCCCTTTTAAGTTCTTTAATTTTGCATTTTTGAACAATTACTAAATCATCTTTATAAAATGTAGGTTCCATACTTTCAGAAACAATGTCAAATACATAAAATCCCAAAATATGTGTATGTTCTTCAAATGATAATATTAAATTAATTATAAAAAGTATTATTAAGCTAGTAAGTATTATACTCTTAATTATTTTTTTTGTCATCTTTTTATTTTTAATTTTATTAGAAATTTTTTCAACATCATATTCCAATTTTTATCTCACCTTATATTATTTTCTTTTGCATTATTTTTTCAGCATTTCTTTTACAGAAACTATATATTCCAAATCATCAATAGAATATTTACTTTTCTTTATATTGTTATAATTACTAACAATTTTCACCTTTTTTATTAAGTCTTCTAGATTATCTTCTTGAAAATTCTCTTTTGAAACTTGCATTCCAAATAATTTGTACTTATCTTTTATTATAACAGCTAAATCTTTTGTATCACTAATTTTTACATTATTAATAACTTTGAAATCTGAAAAATTAATAAAATCTCTTACTTTTTTTACCTCTTCTCCAATTTCTTTATCTGTTATTTCTTCATTCTTTTTAATCATAGCTCTTGCCATAAATCCATAGTAACTACTTGCAAGTTTTAACACATCTAATAATGATGATGTTTCATCAATATTTTGTACTATTTTTTGTCTAATAATTTCAGTGTCCAACTGTAAATATTCTTTTTTCAAATCTAGTATAAGATTATTTCTCTTTAAGATTTCTTCATTTTTTTTCTTATCATTTGAGCTTTTTAATCCGAATAGTCCTTTACTAGGTTTATCTATTTTTCCATTTATTTTGAATATTTCTGATTTTATTTTCTTTATGTTTTCTTTTGATAAATCATAATCTGTTTTCTTAACTTTTTTACTTTTATTTTCTTCATTCTTTTTTAACTCTTCTTGTCTAAGTTCTAATATTTCATCTACCAAAAATTTATATTCGCAATATATCGCATATTCATTTAAATTGTCATTTAATTTTGCAATATTCTGATCCATATCGGCTTTTTCTTTTTCTGATATTTTAGCTAATTCTTTTGAAGTTAATTCCAAATATATTCTTGTATAATTATCTAATTTGAAATCGTTTATATTCATTGCTCCTGTGAAGAACTTATTTAAAATAATTCTATTATCAGTTGCTTCTATTTTTTTCTTTTTATTAATCAATTCAACTTTTTTATCTTCAACACCTTCTGCAGTTGAATTAAAGCTTTTTAAGATTTCTTCTGCCTTATTTTGATAAAATTTATCTATTTCATTTTCATATTTATCATAAATATATTTTATGCTTACATATAAATGTGTAACAACATCAGAGCATTCCCAATACACCTTTTCAAAAGTACTTTTAACGAGTTCTGAATTTATATTACCTTTATTAGCTTCTTGCAATAATATATCCATATATTTTTTTGCATATTCGCTTACATCAAAATCTTGTGCACTTAATTTTATTCCAACATTCTGAAATTGTTTAACACATTCAATTAACTCTGTATTTAATCTTTCCAAATTGCTTTTATAATATCCATTTACATTATATGCGATTTTGTCAAGTCCCATTTTCTCAAATGATGAACGTGTATCTGTATTTCTTACAGCAACATCATATCTTAAAATTTCTTCTTCAATTTGATGAATTTCCACATTTTCCTCTACATCAGTGAGCCTATCATATCTTGCTGCGATTTCTTGTAATACATTTTCATTTAAAGCTTCATACTTATCTGTCATATCTTTTATAGTTTCTAATAACGATTTTATTGCTCTAATACCATTTCTAGGTAATACTGAAATAACTTCTTTATCTGTTGATATTTGTTTTTCTATATTTTCTACTAATTCTTTCATGAATTTTCCTCCTCTAATTTTTTGACAGTATCATATTCGCTATTTAAAAACTTTAAAAAACTTTCTACTTGTTTTTTCACATCTAACAATTCTTTATTTTCTAATTTTGAAACTTTTACATTTTTTATTTCCATAAAACTCACCTCCTATGGATTTTCACTCTCAATATATTGAGTAAATTTCAGTGTTGCCCTATAATTTAAAGCTTCGTTTTCTTCGCTTCTATATTGTGTATCTAATTTATTGTCCATTATGCTGCCATCACCATCATTCCATCTAAAAAGAATTCTAATATCACGCTTTTTTTCATTAGCACTGTTTAAGTCTTTATTTGGGTCTATTACACCTTTTATTTGTTTAGTTTCAGTTACAGTAGATTTATCACCATCTACAATCTCATAACCGTAAATTTCGAAATCTTTTAACTGAGTTTCATTTAACTGTTCTATTGAAAATTCATACTTAAATGCTAAATCCACATATGTATAATCAATCATCATGTCAAAATAGCCTGTCCTTCCAGGTACTAGTGTATTATTATTCATATTTTCGTTTTCAACCAATACAGGTTGTACGACTTCACTAAGTGATTTCGCTTCATGGATATTAAGATCATTAATTTTTATCAACCATCTTTTTATATGAGTCTGATAAGTAGTATCAACTTTTTCAAAATATCTTGCATATGTCCTTCTGATAGAAAAAATTGTAAACAATAATGAAATAATACATAATATCTCCAAAACTCTTAATTTGTTTTTTCTTTTCATCAGTTTTCCCTTTCAATTTTTTCAGCATCATGTCTTCCTTTAAATATTCTAAATCCTGCATATATAGATAGTGGCACTATTCCGCAAAAATAAAAAATGTATTTATTTACTAACAAATTACAAATAAGTGTTAGAACATATAATTTGGTTTGAACAACACCATTTATTTGATTTCCGGTTATTGCAGGATCTTCTAGATTGTTAGCAATTCCCTTTGTGTGGAAAATTCTTTTTCCGTCTTTTTCTTCTATATCAATAACTCTGTGTGTTATTAATAAACCTTTTACAGAAGCAGCTTCTCCTAGGTATGTAACATCATCACCTACTTTTATATTGTTTGCATCTTTTTCTTTTACAAGTATTACATCTCCAATTTGATATTTAGGAATCATACTTCCTGTTTGTACTCTGAATATTCTATATCCAAAAAATGATTCTTTATTATTTGTTACTTTTTGAACTCCGATTATTAAGCAGATTATTATTATTAAAACTGTGAGTAATCTAGAAATTATGTTCCATATTATTTTAAATACTCCTACTCCTTTTTGCTTAACTTTTTTTTCTTCTCTTTGGTCTTTCATTATTTTAACCTCACTTCTTTTGCTTGTGACATATATTTGTCAATTCTTTCTTTGAATCTATCTTCTATTGGTTTTAAAGAAATTACATTTCTAGTTTTCATAACTAAAAGTTTATCTGTAATCATTTGCTTTAATTCTTTGTCAGATAAATCTGGATTTAATTCAATTATTTTCTCTATTAAATTATCTGTTAATTCTTTTCTTGCTTTTTTATCTTCTATTGCATTTTTTCTTTTTCCTTTTAATTTTTCCTCAATATTTTTATTACTAAAAATTAAGTTCATTAAATAAATGTCTTCATCAACAAGTTTTTTTGTAATTCCCTTTTCTTCTATCATTTTGCCAGCTTTTACTGCTTTGTCTTTTATTTCCATTTGGTCGCTTAAGTAATTCCATAATTTTAGCGCATATTGAAAATGAACATTTTTTAATAATACATTTGTCATTTTTATTGGAGATTTTACTAGTGTTACTCTTTTTGCAGCTAATATTTGATATACATTAGTTGTTTTTAAGTCTTTTATTTTTTTCTTTATTTGTTGAATTCTTTCAGCTGTTCCAGAAGATTTAGAAACTCCAATTTGTTTTTCTGAAATATACTCAACATTTACTTTTATTTTTTCCTTTTTGTAATTAGCTTCTGCATGATAATTAGCCTTTTTCTCGTTTTTTCCTTTATATTCAGTCTCTTGATCCTTTTCACGTAAATACATATAATCTTCTATCAATTTTATAAGACTGAATAAGAATCTGTTTTCATATGTAATAAATGTCTCTTCTTTATAAGCATTTAATATTTTTTTAGGAATAACTTCTCCAGACTTTTGGTTAAATCTGTCAACAAAGTTAACATTTTTAGATAAATGTTTTACACTCTCAACAGTAACTTTTTTTATTAACTCTATTTTTATTATTTCCTCTTCTGTAACAATGTTTTTTATCTCTTTTGTTAGAGCCTTTTCAAGATGTGGAAGTGAAAATTCTACCATTTCTATCCATTCGTCATTTTCTACAATTTGGCTTTTACTAAGGTCTAACAATAATTTCGAATTAACTTTATTAAGAAACTCCTGTGATGATTCTTCTGTTTCAAAATTCGTTAACTTAACTACATTCAAGTCCATTAGCTATTCGTTCCTTGCATATATATTTAGGTTTTTTATAAAGGTTTTGCCTATAAACCTTTTTTATATACTAGATAAGTTATACCTACCTAGTATATAATAAGATACAATTTTATGACATTTTCTTCAATCTTAGTAAGAATTCAATACATTCAGCCATTTTTCCTTTTCCAAAGTTCTTGTCTAAGAATTCTACATATCCGTCAATCTCATCTCTAATTAAAGCTAAGTTTAATCCTTCAAACTTTCTTAATACTTTTTTAGCCATGAAGTAATCTACTGCTTCTGTTTCGTCTCCTCCACAAGCAACATAAACTGGCACGAATTTTCTCATGTGTTTTACAATACGGTTACCAAAAGCTACTCTGAAGTGTTTGATTGTATAGTTATCCATGTCATCGATTTTCTTTAATGTTGAATCAGATATTGCATAATCAACCATTGCTTTTTCAAATAATCCATTTAAATATGAATAATTTACATCTAGTGCATCTACTTGGTCTGGTTCAAAAGCTATACCTTTTTCGTTGATGTCTATTGGCATTGCTCTATCATATACCTTATCTGTTACCATGAATGTAGAGTCATCGTTGTTGATTGTTCCTATGTACCATGCATTTGGTGGAATTTGCAATTTTCCTCTTATTAATTTTTTTGGATCTGATGGCCATGAACTTTGTACAACTTCAATCTTCCAATCTTTTGTGCTATGCATTTCTAGAATTGACAACATTTCTGCGAAGTAGTACTCAACACGCGCCAAGTTCATCTCATCTAGGATTACTGTATAAATTTCATCAGTATATCCTGCTTCATATAGATATGCTAAGAAATCTGTTTCATTAAACTTTTTAGTAAATTCGTTTAAGTATCCAAAAATATCTGTTCTATCTCTCCATGATGGTTGAACTGAAGCTACACATGAAGGGTGTTTTACGAAATTACCCCAAGCCAATGATATAGATGTTTTACCTGTACCAGAAATACCTTGTAGAATTACTAGTTTTGTTGACGCTATGGCTGATACGAATAATCTTATCATTTTCTCACTATAATATAATTTTAGTTTACTCGCTGCAAAATTTCTAAATCTATAGCAAAATTCTGGTAATTCAAAAGTATTTCGATAATCTTTTTGTTTATATTTTGCATATTCTTGGTCTATTAATATTAATTTTGAGAATCTACTTTGAGTATTAGGGTCAATTTGTTCTTCATCATTTGCCTGTGATTCTGCTGCTGCTGCTAATGCTCTATTTGTAGGACCAACTCCAATCCCATTTGGATTTACTCCTAATTCTGGTGATTTCATTGATAATAATTTTAATTTTTCGTCAACTAGTTCTTCAACTTGATCATTTAAAGTATCTATTTGTTTTAATAGTTCTTCTTGGTTAATAATTTTCTTTCTCCATTTCATATGCCTCTTTAGAAAAAATACTATTATTCCAATAATACTTCCAACTACTATTATCATACAAATGATAGCAAGTCCAGTTAAAAACCATTCTGAAACTTTAAAATCATTTGCATAATTTTGAATTATATAATAATATTCTGGAATGTTGAATATATTAAGTATTCCTTTCCATAACCCTCCAAATATCTCTCCAAATCCTGAAAAGAATTGGTGTAAAAATTCAAATAAAAATCTTCCATATGTTTCCATATATTTCTCTCCCTGTTTCTTATTATTCACATACTACATTTTTTAATATTGTTTTATTACTTTTTATCTCTTTATATAAATGCATGTTCTCTGGTGCAATAACTAATTTGAACATTTTTAGTTTTTCAACATCTTCTATATTTTTTATTGTATCATCTAATGTAATTGTAAAGTTATATCCCTTTTTAGTATATTCTAATACACTTTTTTGGTTTTTAATATAGTCTTCATACGATATGTTTAAACTAATTTTATCTTGCAATGCTTCATTTCCTAGAAGTGATAAAATTCCTTCTGATTTCTGTTTTTTCTTGAAAAGTGATGTTGTGAATTCTGCAATATAACTGTCTTTGAAGTTTCCATTTATTATATCTCTAATTGCAATTGTACTTAATAAAATATATTCAATTTGCAATTTATCTTCTGCTACAATTCCTTCTGTATATACTTTTTCAATTGCTGAATCGCTATATTGCATTGGCATCTTCACATCATATGTCATATTCACAAAATATGTATCTTCATCAAATTTTGTACTTTCAAATTCTAACATAAATTCATCTGTGCTAAACTTATCTAAAAATATATCTTTTTCTAACATATCATCTTTTATTTCTTTGTATAGTTTGTCTTCTATCTCTTGTGCCATTTTTATATCTAACGTTGAATCCACAATTTCTGCTATTTTTTCTATTATTTCCTTTAAACTATCAATTGTCTTGAAATTCTCTATATTTCTTACATTATCAAAAAATAAGATATATCCAAACACTTCATTAATACAATGAATCAAATTTAGTTTGTTTTGTTTTTCGTCTAATGTTTGAGCTTCTTCTTCACATCTTTTCATCAAAGTGTCTTCTTTGAAATTTAACTCATCTAATATTCGTAAGTAAAAAGCCCTGGCTGGCTTTTCTGTATTTTGCACATTATAATATCTTGCATTAATATATGTTTTTAGGTATTCACTTACAAACTCTTCATTATAATAAGAACTAAATATTGCTTTCAAATATTTTTTGATTTTTTTCTCTGTAAATTTCAGATATGTATCCATTAAGTTGTTCATTTTTTCCTCCTTGCACATTTGAGATCGCTTTTTTTCGGTACAATTTGCACGGATTATCTCGCTTTTTTTCGGTGCATGTTTCTAATCTATAATTTGTTTAGCACTTAAATCTAATTTTATGTATTCAATCAAATCAGAATATTCTGCATTTGTATCATTTTCCTTAGGAAATCTAACCTTTATTACATATTTATCAGTAGAGTCAACTCCTTGATTCATCTGTGATTCTGCTATTGATATTTTTTTGTAATAGGTTCCATCATCATCTGTAATTATTTCTTGTTTAGCTGCTTCAGAATCAAGGATTTCTCCATTTTTTTCTATTTGATATTCTAGTGGAAGATTTGTTGTCATTGTTAATGTAAGTCCATATTCTAAGTCTGTTTCAGCTCTTTTTTTGATTGTTCCATCATCTTCTTTTTGAAAATTTGATACTGAAAATGAGTATTCATATGTATTGTTCGAAGGATAAATGTCCTTTATTAGTAGTTTACCTGTTTTGAAATCATCATGTAACATCCAAAATGCCACATCTACATCTTTATCTGATGTTGCAGTTGTTTCATATCTTGCAAGTGTATTTCTTATTAAAATTATAGCAACTATTATTATTGATATTAATAATAGTACTAAAAGGCTTTTTTTTAACTTCTTTTTATCAATCATTTTCCTCACCTTTTTTCTCTTTATATGAAATTAAAGCAACAAACAATATAACTGTTATAATTACTGGAATTATTACATGTGCATCTGTAAATACTTTTTTCCAAATTTCAACATTGTTTACAATAAATACAACTTTACCAACAACCTGTTCCTTTTGAATAGGTACGTCATCAGTATTGTTGTAATCACCTTTCGCAATTATAGTATTTTCATTTATCTTGGATATTCTATGTGTAATTAGTACATTGTCTTTTTTGTATGTTATAATATCATTTTCCTTTATTTCATCACCTATTTTGATTATTACAATATCACCTTTTTCAATTGTTGGCGACATACTTCCAGTTTCAGCACTAAGTACTGAATATCCAAAAATATTTATGTATTGCTTTTTTTGAATATTAACTTGACAAAATCCTAATATTGCAAGGATGGCAATGATTGCTAATACTACTATTATTAAATCAACTATTATTTTTTCTATTGTTTTAATTACCTTGTTCATTGCCTATCACTTCTCCTGTATATTGTTTTAAATTTATCTTTAATGGTACAGATATTTTTGCATTTTCTGTTTGACCAATTTCTGAATCTACTGCATTATTATTTTCATCATTTATCCATTCAAAATATAGTTTTACATGGTTCAAATATTTATCATTTATTTTTGATATAGGTATTACTGCTTTATGTGTATTTGAAGCAAGATTTGTACTTATATCAGTATTTTCTATCTTCTCTTCATTGCCCGATTTTTGAAACCAGTTTTCTACTTTAACTAGTTTCATTTTTGTTGTTAATTGCTCAAATTGCATATCAAGTTGATATATTACTGATACATCTGTGTTTGTTGGATCTATTATTATTTCGAAACAAGCTTGTGTTCCAGGAGCCATCTTTTGACTCTTAACACGAGCAGAATCTAAATATATAAGATTGTCTTCTGTCATGTTAAAAGTCAAGTTTTGGTCACCTGATGATATATCTGCTCCATTTACTTTTATTGACCATACTCCCAATAAATTTGAATAATCCCCTTGATTTTCTTGTTTATATAAAGCATACATGTTAGCTA
>ERZ837380.688-NODE-688-length-48919-cov-3.825925_pt1 | contig 48919 bp, 52 predicted proteins | sample MGYA00519685_ERZ837380 | MGnify/ENA primary metagenome ERZ837380 (study PRJEB31850, sample SAMEA3708817) | human gut metagenome | biome: human gut; feature: human-associated habitat; material: faeces | place: China | collected 2014 ...
GGTAGATATAAAGTAACATACTCAGATAAGAATGGTACGATTTATGTAACCTTAACAAAAGGAAAGAAGGGTATCTTTAAGGCTCCTATTGATGATATTGATGACATGGTTTCTATCGGAGCAGTATTTGTATCTTATCTTGGTTCTGAACTTGAGGATGAGAACAGGGACAGAGAATTCATCGCTGATTACCTCTTGAATGAACTTAAGAGATATGAAGATGGTAAGGGTACTATGGTATATATTGATAGAAGGAAACATGACCTTAAAGATACTTTATGTGGCGTTAGAGTTGACAGGGATGAAGCTTCTAAAATCCTCAGCTTCAAGGTAGTAAACCTGTAATAATCGAGAAGTAGGGTATTAGATTTTATATAGAACCCACTATCTGTGATCTGTGATTTTGGTATTCTTACTAAAGCTTATTTTAGTAGAGATGTGCTAAAATTGTAATAAGAATCATAGAAGGGGGTATTTTTATGGATGAAGGTTTAGCTCAGGATTCTGTACTTTTGAGAGAGTATGAGGATTCATTTGACAATGAGGAAAAGATAGTAAATTCACTTAAGTTAGATTCAGATAGTTTTTCTATTACAGTATCGGTAATTAATTTTGAGGATTTATCATTCTCAAACCCTTTAAGAACTGCTAGGAAGGAAACTTATTTGGGTTTAACAAAAAGTATTGAGGAGTTAGGAATATTAACCCCAATCCATGTAATGGTAACCGAATCCTATGCTGATTGGTTGGAAGACCATGAGGAAGGAGAGGAGTTTGAGGGCTTTAAATACGTTTTAATAGACGGATTCAGACGTATTTATGGTGGTACTAAGAATGGATTAAAACGTTGTAATGCTGTTATCTGGGACTTTAAGGATAAAGAATTGGGTAATAGATTACTTACTTCGTTATCATTGATTCTTAACAGAAATCAAAAGCATTCATGGAGAGAAATTTGGGGCTTATATCAGATACTGGAGATGCAGTCTGCATTTACTCCTAGTACGTTGGAGTATCTATTACAGTTGGATCTTGGTGATGCTATGAGGCTTAAAGACATTATGCTCTGTGATTATCAGGATGTTATTGACGAGTTATTGTCTGGTAAGAAAACGCTTATTCAGTGTTATAATATGCTTCAGAAGTATCGTAAAGATGAAGATCAGATACTAAATGACGATAGAAAAGGTATCTCAGATGTAGAAGATGGTGAAGAGATCGTAATTGACCAAGAAGAGGGTAAAGTTCTTTCAGACCAGGAAGTACATGAGATACTTGAGATGGATGATAATTTTGCAGGAGAGTTATCAGAGGACGACTTCAATGAGTTAGCAGGGGTAAATGTAGAGCCTGATAGACAACAGGTTGGTGATAGACATCCTCTTGATCCTAAGCTTAGAGCTGCTGTGCTTTCTAGAGATGAGTATTGTTGCCAAGCGAGTGGGTTAGGTAAGGAGTTACCAATAGAGTTGGCACTATCGATACTACAAGTGCACCACTTGATACCTGTTCACTGTGGAGGGATGGACGTCATTGACAACTTAATTACATTAGACCTGAGTTCCCATACCCTAGTTCATGTTATTGAAAGAAATGATGGTAAGTTAGGAATGTCAAAAGAGGAGTTCGATAAATTACCAGATGACAGAAAAGAATATTTGAAGAGGGTAATGCAGATAGCTAGGTATGCCGTAGAGGCTAATAGAAGGCTTGGTAGAAGTAGAAAAGATGTTAAGAAAGATACCGACGAGAGTACTAAGTTTAAAATGCCAGGGGTAGTACAGAAGGAAAATATGGAAGCAATTAAAAAGTCAGGGAAAGAAGCTTAGTTTTCTGTTTTATGGAAAATTTTGAGATTTTCAAGAAGTATAAAATATGGTTGATTTTTGTGGTTGAAGAACTGCAAGAATTATATGCAAATTACTATGAATATAGTATAAATTTGCTGTTATTTTTTGGTTAGATTTAGTGTAGGTACTGGTTTATTTTTGTTTGTATTTTTGTAAGTTTTACTGAGAACTTGTTAATTTCATATGGAATTTACTGTTAGAGTAGGATACTGGTTACTGGTTAAGGTTGTTTAGGTACTGCTGAAGAAATTAAAAATTTCTGGTAGTACCTTTTTGTTTAGATACTTGAAGTATCTAGTAGAAGTAATTAGTAGATAGTCTTTATTTATGGTAGTTGTTGTTTTTCGTTTTATGGGAGGTATTAGGGTATGTCTAGTGTTGAATTTTATAATCCTACAATGGATATGGGCGTGAATAGTAATAAACTTATTAGCGATTACACAAGATTATATAAAGGTTATCAGGAGATGTTTGATAAGATAGGGGATGCTAATTTAGGTTTTGCAAGAGTCACAAAAGACCTTACATATGAAGATTGGACATATGAATTATATTTATGCCTTAGAGAAGTGTGTAAGTATATTACATTCTCATCTTCTGGTATTATAAGGGATGGTATCTTTAAGAGGTTACTTATGAGCTCAGACATAGGGTTACGAATAGAATGCTCTGATAGTGATTTGGAAGATATTATTTTGTACTGTGGAAAGGCTAAATATTCTCTTATAAAAAGTAATAAGATGATAGATTTAGCCAGTAAGATATTAAAGGTAGTACAGTTCAACCAGAAATATAAACACATTGAATTGATAGTGATAGAATTAGGGTATCTGTATATTTGTGAACCTATAAGTAGCTTAGGCTGGAGTGGTGATATTGAGTTTGGAAGGTATTATTACAATTTTGGAAAATGTTATATGGCTATTAAATATCCTAGAGAGATACCAGGGATGTATTGCCTTAGTGATTATTATGAACCTTGTATACTTGGTAAGAAGTATGCAAAATATATTAGAACAGAAGTAGGTTGGAGAGAGTTTAAATATGCAGATTTTGAAAGGTATTTAAATCAGGTCTCAGAGGTTATTATTCAATATCTTAATTATGGATATATGCGAGAGATACACGGGTATACTTATATGTTAATTTCTAGGGGCAATGATGTTATTATTCTCGATAATATTACTAATAAATATTCTAAAAAGAAGCCTTTAAGATGGAGTATGAATAAATGTGGAATGATTGGTTCAGAGGGAGAGTTTATGAATAGGTTTTCTTCTTTAATTGCACCTAATAACTTTCCAGAAGTGCATAGTATTAGGTTTGATTACTCTTTAACACGAATGACAGGTGAGATTTGTTATTACTATCGTAGTAGTTGCGAGAGTGGAGCAGTTGACATAAAGATCACTAGGAGATAGAAAGGTTAAGGTGGTAGTGTGCAGTTCATAAGTTATTTTAAAGAGAACCATGAAAGTCTTGGTTTGCCTGAAGAGTTTGTAGATTGTTTACCAGATGTGTGTCCTGAATGTGGAGCACCTTTGGAAATGAACGAGACATTGACCGGATTGAGATGTAGTAATCCAAGGTGTTCATCGAAGTTGGTAATGCGTATAAGAGCTATTTGTAAGGATTTGAATATCTTATCTTTTGGTGAGAGTACTATAGAGAAATTCGTAGATTATTATCAGGCAACTAACCCATTGGATATATTTGAACTTCAGAAAGGTATGATACTTGGTGAGGGAATTTCTCAGGAGGTATCTGATAAGATTATTGATCAGATTAAAGCAAATGACACGTTTCTTCTGTGGGAATTTGTGCAGGTAGCGAACTTACCGAACGTTAGAACATCAGCGAGAAATATTTTTCAAGGGTATAACACATTGGAAGAAGCTTACAAAGACATTGAAGCAGGTGGAGTAGATTTCATAGCAAAGAAATTAGGAGTATCTGCATCATCTGATGATGGTTTTCTATCTTTGAGAGCAGCTAAAGTGTATAAGTCACTTATGGAAAACAAAGATGATTTGATGGAGGGTGAGAGAAATGTAAACATTATTAAACTTGAAGGGAAAAAGGAACTGAATGTTGTTTGCTCTGACCAGGTTGGTGGAGGTTTTGCTAAGAAGCCACAGTTTTATGCTTATGTGAAGCAGAACTTTGGAGATAAAGTTCATGTAAACTTCTTAACGAGTGTAAATCGCCATATTGATTACTTAGTATGGGCAGGTGCTGATGGCAGTCCGGCGAGGTATACTAGCAAAGTCCAGAAAGTAGAAAACTGGAATGAGAGGGGTAGTAATATACCTATTGTAACTGGAACTCAGTTTATTGAAGAGATGAAAAAGTTGTAGGGGGTACAGAGATTATGTCTAGAGTATATTCAAATTGTAATTTTAAAAAGTTTCGTGTGAATAAAGTACTAAAAAATAGTGTAGATGACTGTCTTAATATTTTAATTGATAACGGGGTATTTGTGAATAATGAACTTTGTTTTCTTTATAAGAAAGATAATATCTGGTATTTAAGGTGTGGTTATCAGGACTTAGGATTTCTTGGTGCAGATAATGAGGATAAAGAGTTCAAGGATTTGTTAATAGCTGTTAAAAATACTGTAAAACAAGATTTTGTTGGTGTAGTATTCCCTAATGGTCATAAGATCTCTTGTTTTGGCGGTGATTTTTCTATAGTGTTAGATGATGAAAGTATGGTTGAGGTTTTTGACGAGGTTCTTATGACGGATGAAACTTTAGGTGGTAGACTATATTGGTTTATTCCTTGTACTGGCTTTAGTGAGGCTGGTATAGGTGCTGTAGATTTTGTATATGATAGGTTAAAAAAGAAAGTATATGTACCTATTGCGAGACTTGTTGATGAAGATCTTGAAGATAGGATGAAAGCACTTAGAAATGTATTTTGCCAAAAGTGGGAGAAGGGTAAAATAAAGGTTCCTGTCTACTTAAAAGATGGGGAAAAGATAAAATGTGAGAAGATTTCAGATGCTATTATACGAAAATTACCATCAATATGCTTAGTTGGATTATATCTTAAAGAGGAGAGATTACCAAAAGAGGGTTCCATTAGAATTAATTGTGTTGATACTAAAGGACCTATATATTTCGATATAAAAGATAAAGGTAAAGATCTGATTTGTACTTTCAACAAAGTACCTTGTAGGTATGACAAGAGGTCAGAAGTATGGGTAAATAAGGATTTCCCTGTATTTCCATATTCCGTAATAGTAGGTAGATCTCCTTTTGGTGATGAGTTGAATGTAAATGAAGGTGTGTTGAGTGGTAGAAGTGACATAGAGGGAAGTGCAGTAGTTCGGTTAGGGAAGAAAAAATATGTGGACTATAAAAATGGTACGTTAGTATCGGAGCAGGTAAATTTGCGAGATGTGGCTATGGTAAGGTGGTTTGAACTACCAAAAGAATATAAGATAGGATATATTTTGCTTACTGAGGACGGTGAGAAGGTAACTTCTGAACTTTATATGTTAGATTTAAAGTCAGAGAAAGTATCAAAGATAACTAAGAAGTCTTTACTTATGTCTGATTTAGAGGATAATATTCCAGTTACTTTAGATAGACAGTATAGTAATGAACCATTGTCTAGAAATGGAGAAGATAGGGTACATAGGGATTCGGTTTATATAACTGATAGAAAGACTGTTTATTGCTATTATAGTGAAAAGACTAAAAAGTTTTACTTAAGTGCTACTTTTAAAGCATTTAATCCTGATGGGACTGTACGTAATACTGAAGTATTTTGAAATTGGTGTTAGGTGAATATTAATTTTATATGGAATAGGGTTTAGAGTATTGATGTAGAAAGGTAGAGATTATGTCTAAAAAATCTTTTATTCTATTGAATGGTAATATTTCTGTTTTGATTTTCTCTGTCTTAAGGGATGAATTTTCTGTAAACTATAGTGTAGATAAGATTCTAAATAGGGTTTTAGTGCCAAGAGATATGCAAGAGATAAGGCAGTGGGTAGAGTCCAGGTATATTATGTCTTATAGAAATGATATAAGAGTATTCTTTGATATTTTAGGTGTATCAAGAATAGAAGATTTTATAGAGATTACTAATTGTGTTTCATTAAAGGATACATATTGGGTAAAAGGGTTAAATAGTAAAAAGCATTGGGATACTGTATCACCTTATAGAAATCCTTTAAATAAGGTGATAGCAGATTATTCTTTTAATAGAAGAATAAATGGTAAGAATGTTACTGGATCTCCAGATTTTTCTACTGATGGAAACTTTCCTAAGTGTTGGAAACGTATGAATGGAGAAATATACCTACTTAAGGCAGGTTCGAGTGGTGCAATTAATTCTGGTAATGAGCCTTATTCTGAAGTATATGCTTGTAAAATAGCAAGAAGATTAGGAATAGGGGTAGTAGATTATACAATAAGTGATTATAAAGGTGTTACAGTATCTAAATGTAAATGTATGACAAATGAAAAGTTCGGTCTCATATCATATAGAGACTTATATAGGGTATATGAGTGTGATTTTGAAAAGTTACTAAATAGTTCAAAGTCAGACGTTGATAAAAAGTTTCTTATAGATATGCTACTACTAGATTATGTAACATGTAATGTAGATAGGCATTATGGGAATATAGGTATTATAGTTGAGAACTCTACGAATAGGGTACTAGGTTATTCATTGTTGTATGATCATAATTTATCGTGTATCCCATACTATATGAAAGACGAAGATCTTGAGTTCTATATTTCTGATATATGTGCGAAAGATGGAAGGTCATTTAAAGATTTGTTTAAATTGATTGACTGTACTTATGTAAGGCATAAGCTACAGAAATTGGTAGGGTATAATGTAAGTATAGGGTGTAAAAGGGATAGATTTGTAAGAGACATGGTTAAGATACAGTTAAGAAATGCCTTGAAGTATTAAACTATAATAAATAGTAATAGTGGTGGGGTTATGAGATTGTGGTTGTAGCAGTTGATTCTATTATGTCTATGGAAAATGGTAGAAGTAAATATACAGTAGGGCAGGCAAAGGAGAAGTTAATTTCAAAGAAGTATCCAAAAGAGGTTGTAAATGAGGTGCTTGTAAATTATCTAAGCAACCAGTATTTATACAAATAATATGAATTGACAGGGATATATGAGTGGTTGAGTATATTTTGTTTCGGAAGTGGAAGGCTCTTTGTTAAATACAGAAAACTATTAAGTTAAGAAGGAAGAATGGTGTATGATAAAAGCAGAAATATTAGGTAAGAGTGACATTTCTTTATTCTTAAAATGTCTAAACCCATTAACAAACTTTATAATGTTGAAGATGATAAACTCAGATAGAGGAACTTACTTCCTTGGTGAAGTAAATGGTAATATTACTTTTGAGAATACTAATAAAGGTGAAATGAATATAAAAGTAGTATTATCTGATACTGGTGATATTGTCGACTACGATATCAATTTGATAGGGGTATATGATGCTGAGTCAAAGAAAATCTTAGTAGAAGGGTTAAGAGGTGTAATAATAGAGTGTATAGAGATGTTAAATGAGAATTTTGATTACTCTATAAAGTCTATTATTTTCTCTTTAAGGTGTGTTGTAGAGGGTGATGCTTTTCTTATACGAAATATTAGTGATGAGGTAAGTTTTGATGTAAATGTAGCAGGTAGTTATGTTGAAAACTATGAAAGACTTAAGAATGATGAAGTAAAGTTTGTTTGTGAGGTTTTTGATATTTTTAAGGGTGGAGATGTCTATAAAGTAAGGATAGGAGAAAAGGTAGTAAATAGATTATATCTATCATACAATATAGAGGAATTACTAAAGAAGTTGTCCGAGAGTAATGAGAAGGTATACATTTATACAACAAAGGGTATACTTGTATACTATTTGATACGAAAAAGAGATGGAAGTTTTAAGGCATTTAAGATATTTGATAGTATGAATTCAGTACTGGAATTATAAGGGGGTATGACTATTATGAGTATTCTTGTATGGGATGAATTGGACGCTAATGGTAGACCTATAGAGATAAATTCTAAGGAGGTTAATAGTTATAAAACATTGGCTAGAAGGATGTTAAAGTCTTTGCAGGGTTGTCTTTGTAGGTTGGATTCTAATGCTAAGAATAATTTCTTTGTTTATTTTTCTACAGAGAACAAGTACATGGTTTACGAGTCGAGGGAAAGGTATGCTTATAAGAAGAGAAAGGTTTTAGGTGGATCAGACAGTTTTGATGAGGAATCTTCTTTTTCGGTCTACATGTATAAGTTTGAAGGATATGCTTATCCTTTTGTTGTGCTTAGTCCTTTTGGTGAAGATTCTGTTTTAAGTACGAATAATATTTATATAGATGCACTTGATGTATACAAATATGATAAAAGACTAGAAAGTTTTGTGAGTGCAGAGAGTGTAGAACTATGTAAATCTCTAATAGATCTTATGACAAGTAGCAGGGGTAATGATACTACTATATTGAAGGACATTAGTGGCTACATTCAAGAAGGATTCAAAGACATTTACTTAAAGGACAAGACAGTACACGAAAAAGCTTACAAAATGGGTAATGACTTATCTGAATTCAAGTATGAAGATATTTATGTAGGTTGTAAGACATATGAATCTTTCTGTAGGGATGACTACAACAGGGATTTTGAAATTCCATGTTATGATACTGTACATGGTGATAGATTGTACTTGGAATCAGGTATAATAGGGTATGAATTCTTAAGGGTAGTTGGTGTAAGTTATGCTTTTACTAGGAATCCTGGTAATAGAGCGAGTCAGAACTATATATCTCCGAACATAGATGTAAAAGATCTGGTAAGGTCTGTAAATGAGGTTATAAAATCTTTATGTGTATCTATGCGAGAGGATTTGTCTAAGTCTGATAACATTGGTAAGTACGAAAGTAAAGTATCTATCGGTGATAAGGAGATAGTTTTACTAAAAGAAGATGGGAAAATGAAATTACGAATATGGTATTTCAAGGTAGAGGGAAGAAGTTCACTTGGCTCTTACGGTGGAAAAGTTGGTTTCCAGATAACTGATGAGAGGACATGTATTATAGTAAAGAATGGTGAAGATGAGAGTGTAAAAGAGATAGGTAATTGTTGTAATCTTATAGCTGTTCCTATATATTCGTTGATATTTTTGTTAACACAGAGACATTTGATTGTTGAGAAATCTAGGGAGTTGATTGCAAAGTATAATAAGGCTGTAAGAGAGTCCTTAGTAAATGAGGTTAAGACTGATAATTGTATACAGGATTCATGTTCTGATGTACTGAGTGCTAAGAGTGGGTTACAAGAAAATTGTGATAATGGTAACAATAGGATAGTAGATAATTTCACATCATTGTATAGAGACACGAAGGTAACATTTGGCGAAGCCATTAAGATGATGGAAGATTTAGGTTATTCCGACATGGATATTTTTAATGCTGTGAAAGTTGTTCTTAAAGATGTAATATGGGATGGGTATAAAAAGTAGTTAATAATATCAGGAGGGGTACGTGATGAAAATAAGAGGTCATGCCTTTTTTAAAAATGATATGTATTTTTCTGAGGATGACATAGATTATGATATTACAGATGATACTTTATCTAACCTACCTTTTAAAGACTTATTTAGAATTGAAAGTGAATTACCTAATGGTACTGTTACTTGGAATGAATATATAGGGTTTGACGATACAAAAAGTTCTAGGGCTGTAACTTCTCTTTGTAGTGTATTTAATTTATTTCAGGAGAATTTATTTAGAGATTGCCTAAAGAATGGGTTATTTGAGGATTATCCGTATGTTGGGTATGACTGCTTTGAAAATTTTGATGAGGTACAGAGAAAGAACTCACCTATTGTATTCATTAAGGAAGATCCTAATGATAGTGATTATCTTGTATTTGATTTTGGTTCTTTAGATGTTGATTGGTTAGTAAGTGAACATGGTAGAACTCTAGTAAAGAGGGTATCAAAGAGAGAATTTTGGAGTCTAAAATTCTCTCAAGAATATCCAGATATGAAACCTATTAAATTGATTGTTAGAGCAGCTGCCAATATGTTTGAAAAGCTTAATATATCATCAGACAAACTTACTTATGTCATGATAGACTGTAGACTTTCTTTACTGATAGATACCAGTAGAATGGTAAAAGCTAAATTCTATAAGGTTCTGGAAGGTATTTCCTTATCCGATGAGATGTCCTCACCTTGTGGTAGACAGGGTGGTTATTGGGTAGCATTTATACTTGGTGCTGACTGGAAAAAGAATCCGTTATGCCTTGGAGCTTTAAGATATATTAAGAACTCAGAATTGGGTAAGGAAATAATTGGCACAACAAATAATGACTTGAAGTTGATGTCAAATTCAGATTTTTATGGAGATATTGTGAAAACACCTGAGAATGCTAAAAAGTGTAAATTACGAGAAGAATTGTTAAATACAGGGTACAAGACAAAGATACGCACAAAGGGTATATCAGACAAAGAGTTGTATGCTAAAGATATTGAAAGATTGAATGAGATACCTTACTACAGAAACACAATTGGGTTTTGGAGTAGATAGATGATATGAAGAGGTTTCTATTGTTAAATAAGGACGTTGTTGTCCTAGAGTTCTTGGCAGTTGAAAAGAATTGTAGAGCTGAATATGAGATATGTTCAATAGAAAGAAAAGACTTGATTCCAAGAGATTTTAGATGTATTGGTGATTGGATTGATAGTAGGTATGTGTTATCAGAAAGAAGGTCTTTAGGTCGCATAATGAGATTTGCAGGAGTTAATAGCTTTATTGATTTTCTTGAAATCACAAATGGGGTATCTTTAAAAGACACATACTGGATAAAAGAAGTTAATAGTGAAAAGAGTTGGAGTATGGTTTCGCCATACTCTAATTCTTTAAATAGGCTAATGAGTGATTATGCTTTCAATAGGGGTTTAACAGGTAAAACTGTGTATGGATCTCCTGAGTTTGCTACGGATGGTAATTTTGAGAAGTGTTGGAGAAAATATAATGGTGGTATATATCTTTATAAGAGGGGTTCTTCTGGTGGTTGTAATGTGGGAAATGAACCTTATTCGGAGGTATATGCTTATAAGATAGCTAAGGCAATGGGTATTGATTGTTGTGAGTACAAGTTAGGAACATACAAGGGTATTACTACATCTATATGTAAGTGTATGACAAATGAGAAAGTAGGTTTGATGTCTTATAGAGACCTAATAGGGGAAGTAGAATGCAATTTTGAGAAGTTAATAACAAGTATAGATGGTCAGAATAAGAAGTATATAGTGGATATGCTATTATTAGACTATGTAATATGTAATGTTGATAGGGATTATGGAAATATTGGAGTGTTGCTAGATAATGATACAAATATGGTAATAGGTTTTTCACCTTTATATGACCATAATTTATCATGTATTCCATATTATACGGATGGAGAGAATCTTGATTACTATATATCTAGTATAAGAGCGAAAGATGGTAGGTCATGGGAAGAATTATATGGATTAATAGATAGTAAGTATTCTAGGAATAAACTAAGTATGCTACTTGGTAATTCTTTTAGTATAGGGTGCAAGAGAGATAAGATTGTGAATGAGATGGTAAAACATCAAATAGAAAAGGTTTTATGTAGGTAATTTTAAGGACAGATATCTTTAGAGTAAGGTATCTTTCTGTCTTAATTTATAAAATAGAATTATTATTTAGGGTATGTTGTTTTTGTAGGCGTAGTATGTTTAATTTTATTACTTTAATAGGGGGTATTTTTATGAGTTACAATAAGGTGAGTATTGATTCTCTTTTTGGTCATGTAGAAGTAAAAGATGGGTATACATATTTGGAAGAAGCAGGTCTATATGATGAGGATGAGACATTATTGAAGGTTGGCGAAAAACTTCATGATGTTATTCATTTAACTAATAAGGAGTTTGATTCAGCTTCTTTCTTAGGATGCAGGATATCAAAAGTACCTCAGAAGTTATTAAGTATCTTTAAAGAGTCGTTTGAAAGGTCTCAGAATTTCATATTTTCTGATGATATGAAATACAATGGTAGAATAGAAGTAGAAGCTTTTGCTGGGGACTATGTTCCGGATTATAGTGTATATATATAGAAGTACGGGAAGATGTAGAAGATAGTAACTATATTGCGTTCCGTTGTACAGACCATGAAGTAGTAGGTATAACAAATAGGGCAGTAAAGACTAACTTCTTGTCTGCTGATTTTGTAAAGGAAATATTAGGTTTGCCTGTTGATGTTGTAAAGGAAGTATTAGGTATAGAAAGTAGGGTATTAAAGACTGACTTCTGGTCTGCTGATTTTGTAAAGAAATACCCCAAGATGGCTTTCTTAAAAGATTTCGTTTCGGCAGCTTTGTCTGAGTGGGAAAAACGTGGTGTTGAGAAAGAGAAAATAGATTCTCTGCATTTAGTACGTTGTGTAAATATCCTTACAGATTTTGATAAATTGCAGGATTATGATGTTTATGAAGGTATTATGAGAGAGTATGGTGGAGAGGATGAGGGACTTTGGAATGTAGGAGATCCTATGACAGAAGGTACTTATTCTTTAGTATATGTCATGGCAGCAAGGGTAGATAAAAGTAGAAGAAAACTTGAAGCATTAAGATCTATCATGAAGTACAAAATTGAAGAGGATGACTGGGACGGAGATGAAGATGTTTCTGATGAGGAACTTTTAAGACTGGAAGAATTAAGGGTAACTGAGGGCGACGAAACAATAGCTTTTGGCGAGGATTTTTAGGATTAACATAGCTATGATAAAACAGTATGAAACACAAGAATATTTTGACGCAGAAGAAATGCCGTCATTGACTAAAAAGGATGGTTACAAACAGGCTAAGAAACTGATAGCCAAAGGTTATAAACTTGAAAATGGACCTGAAGAGAGAATTTTAAATAACTTACTTGAAACAGGAACATATACTGATGAAGATGGCGATGTGTATACATTTGAAGAGTATGCTGAAGGATGCTACTTTTCTAAAAATTCAAGTTATTATGTTTGTGAAAGAGGTGTATCAGGTGCTTCAGAGGAAGATACTGTAGAGATACTTAGTCTTATGAAAGACAATGGATATGTTCTTACAGTAAATGGTTTTGATTACAAACTGATTCTTGTAAATGACGAGTTGTTTATTCCTTTTAAATTTATGGATTATATTTTAAAAGACAGTGAGAGTACTGTAACAGAACTCGATAATATAGAAGAGGCAGATGGGTTTACAGAAGTTGATTACAGAAAATTTTTAAAATCACTCTGGAAAGCAGGGTGTAAATTAGGACCAAATACTTACGAAAAGTACAAGGATATGATTGATGTCTTATTAGATAAAGAAGTACCTACTGAAGATTTAATAGCGTTTGGTATTACGGAAGGTGGAGGTACATACTCTGGTGGTGTTATAGGAAAGTTTGGTATGGTAATGGAAGGGCATAAATTCAAAATAATTTGTTATCTGTCTGGTGAATGAAAAGGTAATTAGATATAAAGGTTTTAATTGTTATTCAGTGGAAAGAGTTCTTATAGATAAGATATCTGTACTGTATGTTGATATAGGTACTATAATAAGAAGGAGTAGGGATTTATATGATATTTATTTATTAAGTCAGTTGAATTACTCGATGAATTATGGTAATATATTAAGAGCTCTGGAAGATAGGGGTATAGATTTATCACGTAGGTCTGTTTTTGAACAAGAAATCTATACAGAAGAAGGAAGTTTGGTTTTAGAAACTGCTATAAATAAAACATTGGTAAGTGATAAGGTGGATACAAACTGGGTAAAATCTTACAATGTAACAAGCAAGAAAGTGATAGAAAGTGTTTTGCATATATTATGGATGTTAAGAGAAGGTGATTAAGGTGCTATCAATACAAGGTATAGATACATCAGATAAGTTTGGTTTTTTAGATAGGTATGATAGGGATACTACCATATTGAATAGTATGATGTATGACGGTATTTTGAAGGCAGTAGGGGTAAGTGCTACAATATTAAACGGATACTCATATAAGAACCCACTTGGAAATATGTTGTTTCATTCAACTAATAGACTTTTAGATGGTATAGAAACTGTATTTTTTAGGTTCATACATTTAGAAAACTATGATATGCAAATAGGGTATGAAGAGTATCCAAGTGTAGCTTCTCCTGAAAGAAATATTTGTGATTACTTTATGTATCCTAAGGAATTAGACGCTTGTTTGTATGAAATGGATGCAATAGAAGGGTATTACGAAGAAGTTGATGGAGATATGACTAGTCTATACGAAATGATGAAGTACTTCGGTATTGAAAGGTCTGTTCTCGATGAGAAGATGAAGCATTTATATGAGGGTGCAAATAGGCATGGGATTTATTGATTTGGAGGTATAATAAATGTATTTAAATCAATTAAATTATAATGGTAAAGTAGTAGGTTATAGAATCGCAGGTCTTGTAAAGGATGGCAAAGAAATAGTCCTAGATATTCCTTTTGATATTGCCAAGGATGCTATTACTATTCTTCCTAGAGGTGACGTAAAGAAAGGAAGAGTAATATCTATGAAGAATAATGGGAAGATGTTAGTGTCAGACTCCGAGGAGAATGTAGTAGAAATAACATCTATCGATCAATTCATGTCCTATATTGGAGATGCTTGTTATCCAAGATTTTCAAATACTGAGGGTATTTTTAATAAAGATGAGTTATATAAAATAAAGGTTGATAATGTAAAAAATCATTTCAGTAGGGGTATTATCGTAGAAAATGATTTTTCTGGTTTGTATGATTATGATCAGGAAGACATTGCAAAAAGAAGAGTAAACTATTTAAAACAGGTGTTAGAAAAGGGTGGTCTTACTAGATTTGCCTTAGATGGTTTTGGGTTTACTGATAACTACTCTGTTGAATTGAAGTGTGATGTTTCTGTACCTACTGTTAAAGAATACGCATTGATGTTGTCTATTATTGCGGGAACAAAAGGTCTTGTATCTAAACCTTTTAAAGTAGATCCAGGCATCCTATATAAAACCTTAGTAAAAGACTTAGGTTTTGATGGTTATCCTGTATTTAATGACGATGAAGATCATTACTGGGATATTGATTATTTATTTGGTGGTCATAGTATTGACTGTATTGCAGAATATTATTTAGGTGGTTTAGCAAAAGATAAGCGTGTAAACGGAAAATTAGTAAGAACAACTTCAGGTGGAGGAAATCTTGGTAATATTCTAAGAGCTACAGTATGTCTTAACGACAAGAACTTAAATGGTAGTAAGGAAATAGACTAAGAAAATCAAATGATGTTCGTAATATCACTTATAGATTCATCCCAAATAGATAGTCTGATACTATTGCAATTATATTAGAAATATGTTAAAATAGTATTAACAAAAATCAAATAGGAGGTGATATTATGAACATCAATTCTTCTGAACTTAAAAAAGTCATCATGAATAGAGCTAAGGGTATTCCCGATTACAGAACTTTAAGAGAAATCAGGGAAAATAGAGAAAAAGAAGTAAAAAAGAGACTTCAGAGAAGGTCAAAGTAATATTAAAATAGTGAGATAAGGAGGTGATTAAGATGTCAAAAGATTTTAGAGAAGCGAGAAGCACCGAAGACTTGGTTAAACGAAATGTAGAAAATGGTAAAATCAGAGATACCAAAGATGCTTGTAACGATAAAGTGAGATTTACTGATAATTCTATTGAAAAAGCAATCGAAGATGGAAAAGTAAGATTTGTAAAGTAATTAGGCGAAATGGGTATGAAAGAATTATTAGAAAAGAAAAATAGAGAACAGTGTAAATTACCAGAGTTTCACGTTCCTTTATATAATACGGTTCATAGAGACTGGGGTAGTATTGGTTGTATTTCAGATGATCTGGTATCAGAATATAGGGTATCTGGTGGTTTTGACGATGGAACATATAAAATTTCTGTACATAAGGGTACTATCACTTGTGTACAGAGGTTTTCTGTGGTATTGTCGAGTACTTATGTATCTCCTACTGAGGAGTATGTGAATTACATGGATAAGTGGCATATAGGAAAATGGGTACTAGATTGTCTAAGAGAATTCGACAAGGTATCTGATGCTTGTGAAGTTTATGTATTTGCATTGGGTAGTTTAGTACCAGATTTAATAAAAGAATGCCGGGATAGTAATGGTGTATTTGCTTTGATATAGTAAACTAAAGATATGTAAAAAGCCTACTTGACTCTAATGTCGAGTAGGCTTTTTGTGAAAGAGGAGGACAAGATATGGGTACTGGGGTAGACGTAGAAAAATTAGAGGGGTTTAGGTTACCAACTGAAGATGAAAAAGAAAGGTATTGTAATGAGTGTATAAAAAAGATAAACTCAGAATTAGTACTTATTACTATATGGTTGGTAATAATAAGTCCAGTGTGTATATTGATGTTATTATCTTTGACAGGGTATATTATTGATGAGACTTTTGTAATAGATGGTAAGTTTATGGTACTGTTATTACTTGTTTTATGCATGTCTGTAGTAGAGTACTTTCTATTAAGTTATATGAATTCTGGAAAACTGAAAAGGAAGTCATTAAGAAAAGGTGAATTTTTGGTATTAGATTGTAAAGCTTACGATGGAAATATAGTAACGGATACTACAGGAGGTGAATTATTTATTGAAACATTAAAAGGTCAGAAATGCAGACAAAGTTTTCTTGTAGATACTGATTTGGCAACTGATTGCTGTAAGTGTCTTGAAAAGGGAAGTGATGATATAGATAAAGGTTATGTACCTCTTGTTTTAGTTAGCTGTTGTTTAGACTATTGGGTATTAAGGGGATAGATAATATGGGATTTTATAATTACAAGTATATTAATGATAGTATACATTCTGCAAGAATAGGAGAGACTGGTGATTTACCAGATGAGAAGTATTTCAGAAATCCTACAGAATCAGAAATGAAAGTTGTTCCTAAGATGTACTGTAAGTTGCTTAATTTTAATCCATTTTCTATGATAGTGTCATCTGTAGTATTTACTTGTTTGTGGGTTTTATTAATATTTATGTTAATTACGTTGATACTTGGGTTTTTAACTAGAAGTTATTTCGATGACTCATTGGGGTTTCATATCTTTTTTACTGCTGTTGTTGGATTTCTTTTATATGGATGTGCACTTGTTTGTAAAAAGTCTTGGAAGGTAGCATGATGATCAGTGGGAGCAGTATGAATCCGTTTTTGATCCATCAAAGAGACTATATTTTGATGAAAAAATTACTAAGGGATGGTAATTATCTTGTAATGGATTTTAGCATGTGTGATGTTTCAAAGGATAATTTCGGTAATATATCATTTAATCTGTGTAGTAGTACAAAGGATGGAAACATAATATTTCCAAAGGTGATGACGTTATCTTCAAGTTATATAAGAAAGTACGAAAAGAAGTACAATCGTAGGGTAGAAGATGGTAGTTACATGGTAGCAAGACTAGAAAATGGGTATTATAAAATCATGGAAAACATTTGTTAATGGAGGTGTTGCGGTATGAAGTTTTATAGTTTGGTAACTGAGAGGAATGAGATAGTAGGATATAGGATAGAAACAAAAACTGGGATGCTATATGATATAAGTTCGAGTTTCGTACCAAAGTTACCAGTAAAGAGTAATATTATGGGTAGTATTGTAATAGATGGTGATTATACAAAGTTTATAACAAATAATGAGAAAGGGGTAATAGAATTAAAAAAAGGAGATGTTAAAGTATCTATATTAACAGGTATGTATGGTGGACCTAATTCTGGACCTTGTAAAGTAGTTTATGATGACCTATTGTTAAAAGAAATAGAAGATTATAAGGGTATGAATGAGAGGTTTTATGTAAAGGGTATAACAAAGAGATTATTAAATAGAGATAATTATGACTTGTATGAGTTATATGGTGTTAGACGAACAGGAAAAACAGTTTCTATGTTTCATATTATAAATCATTTACTTGATAACGGTATTTCTCCAGATGATATATGTTATATTTCTTTAAGGAGGAATAGATGTATTAATGATGATGATTTATCTGACATGATAAGCTTCTTTTCAGATATAGAGAAAGTTCATTATATTTTTGTAGATGAGATAACATTTGTTGATGGTAGCATAGAGTTTTTAGTAGATTATGGAAATGGTTTTGGACATTCAAAAGTTATTGTAGCTGGAACGAATTCTTCAGTATTTCTATATCCAAATATAACAGTTCTATATGATAGGGCACATATCATTAAGACTTCACATATTTCTTTTTGGGAGTATTCAAAAATATACCCTGGAAAAACAATATTAGATTATATTAAATCGGGTGGTTTGTTAACAAAAAAAGAAAATTATAAGTATTCTTATACAGAAGATTTGTCTGTTGAAGTTAAACAAGATGACATTAAAGATGTAAGTAAAGATGCTGTAAACTATATAGAAACATCTATTTATGATAATATTGTAAATGGGTTAGGTAGGTACATAGGCATAAGTTCAAGATACCCAGATTTGTATAGGTTTTATGAGAAGGATAGAAAAGATAATTGCATGAGGTCTTTTTTATATAAGATGGCTCAAAGGTTTTCTACAGATATTGTAGCTAGTGAATTAGAGAAAGATTTTAAAAGTGATGACATAGGTAGAATGCTAAATTTGTATAAAAAAGATATTTTAATGTCTGAGTTTTTAGATTTAGAAAATGGGGTAACTCAGGAGTTATCTTATGAGGATAGCTATTTTTTTGGTAAGAAAACAAAGGTGTTGTCAAAGGTATTAAATAAATTGTTAGTTCAGGATGCAGGTGTTGAAAAGGTGGGTAGTTATTTTGATTATAACTATGAAAAAATACTGCGTGAGATGTGTTTAATGCTAGAAGATATTGGTTGTATGAGAAAAGATGTATATATAGTCAGAAGTGATGATAAAAGAAGGGAATTATCTGTAAATGCTTATTACTTTATGCCCTTACTGATTAGGTATGGATTAGCAACTAGAGTAGTAAGGGTGTTAAATAATCATTGGGGAGAGTTTTGTAAGGAAGTTTCTTCTAATCTATCTGAAAAAGAATTGCTTGTTTTAAAGTCTAGTAGAACTTTGATGATATCTGAATTATTGAATGGAGTAGAAGGGTTACTTTGTGAAGAGGTTATAAGGTCTACTTTAAATGGTTACAATACTGGAGTAGTAGAAAAATTTAGGGTTGATAAAACTGGGATGGAGATAGACTTGCTTTATAAAGATGATATAATTGAAGTAAAGAGGTCTAGTGAAGTATATCCATATCAAGCCAGATGGTTATTAAATTCCTATTTTCTAGAAACTGATGATTACAAAAATAAGAGAAGGGTTTTATTAACAAATAAGGAAGAAGATTGCATAATGTACTGGTCTGAGAGAGATGCTTTAAAATCGTTAAAGGAACATAATGATAGTAGGAAAATAGCTACAAGTAATTCTATAATTGCTAGGCTAGAATCTAATGATACAAAATTAGATATAAAACAGGAAGTACATTGTTTAAACATGACAAGGTATCTCTTAGAAGCATGTAAATATGAGATAACTGAAAAGAGAAAAAGGTTAGAAGAAGGTATACCTTTTTAACTTGAGTTATGTTATACTTATTATAAATTATGTTAAGGTAGGTACGTAGGTTATGGAGATACGGTTAAAAGATGAAATTTCCTATGATGACAGGGTTATCTTAAAAGCTTTCCTTACAGAAGGAGATGAGGAATGGTCAACTGAGGACAGGGTAGAAGTAACTAGGGAAGTACTTTCTCAGGGCAGTAATTTTATTGAGTTTATTAATAGTAGAGGTCAATATAGAGTGCTGTATGACACGAATGGGGTATCTGGATTACGAACCTCTGGTAAAGAATCAGATATTAGGGGTGGAAATAAGAATCTGTTACTTGGTATGTATGTAAAAGATCTTAATTCATTATTAAATATAGAAAGTGATAGGGTTAAGATAGGTGATTTTGGTATCAGTACCTTAGAAACGTTACAAGATATGGATATAATGCTTGAGAGTGACTATGATGAACTAGAAAGATTAGAAGAAGCAGTAGGTATAGAACTTGATAAAGATATTAAGGGGAACTCAAGCTTGTATGAAAAGATGTGCTTCGATGAACTGTATAATATCGGTGTTAAAAATCTTTCTTCATGTTATATGCTAAAGGATTGTGATGGTTACTGGTGTGTATTTAATGGGTTACAATTCTTGTTTAAGGTTCATGATTCGAATAGTGTATTCTTTCCGTATATTAAATATCTTGAAAGGATGTTTGCAGTATGTAGAGTGAGGGTAGGTGCTGTTGACTTTTCTTTCTCTGGTAGGGTAGCTTACATAGCTTCAGTTAGGGGTATGAAGTACTTTTTAAGAAGGAAAGTAAAGAACTTTAAAATGACAACAAACATTAAAGATGTATGGGATAGAAAAGAGGAATTCCAGTTAGAATTGGCAATGAAGGGTATTAACTTCTGCAACAGGTTAGTAAATAAGTATTCAGAAGGAAAGATATATTTTGATTACTTTGAGTTAAATGTAGACTGTTGTGAGTTTACATCTAAGAATAATTATTTGGTAATAGATTACTAAAGAAAGAGGGTATTAGAACTGTGGTTGACAGTATTAAAGTTATTAAGAAAGCTAAAGATGATTTAAAAGAAGCTACTGATGTAGATACTTCTTTTGAGGAATACCTAAGGGGTAAAGGCATTGCTACTACATTAGCTATTCAACGTCTTAAGGAGTTATGTGTGGAGCGGGATTTACTGAGAGATAGTGAAGATTTATTCAATACTATAAAGTTAAGTAAAGACCAGCAAGTACTAATGATACTTAAAGATGTATTTGATGTATTAAAGGTTCCGGTAACAATATTAAAGATGGGTGCTAAATATATTTTGCAGTATGATGATTTTCTTATTGCAGTATTGCCTATTGATGTAAGTGGGTTTACATCTTTAGATAGATGTAGTGTAAGTTTGGGGGTTATGAAATGCATAAATGATTATGTTGTGAGGAAAGGCTTGATATTTCTTACAATAGTTTATTTGTATGATAGCGTAACAGGTGATTTAGAGGTCGGAGTATTATGTAATGATATGCTAGAGTCAATATCAGTAAACAACGTATGTTGTGGAAAGAAATCTGATACAATGCCAGATGTATATAAGTTGGAGGAGTTTAATAGACCAGTTGTAAATATTAGGTCAGAAACAGTATGGGATACCATTAGAAAAACTTTTAATGATACTCCTATAACAACTGAGCTAAAAATAGTGTTAAGCAGTTCTAAAATAAGGGTAAAAGAGGAATGGGTATCAAAGCAGTTGAAAGAGGGTGTTACTGAAGATGGCAAGAACTTATGATTCTAATATTAAGTTTGTAGAGGGTACTCACATATCTATTGAGGGATTAAGATATATTATTGAAAAGCACAATCTGAAACCGAGAAAAGAACCAAGGCGTAGACTAGAGATTGCTCAGATTGGGTGCGAGTTATTATGTCTTACTGAAGACGACATTATCTATGTACTCAGCGATGAAAATGACATGTATGATGTAGAAATGTTGTTTAGACGTAGGAGAAGAGAAGTTGTATAGTTGTTCGGATATTTGTATAAGGTTGTTTATAAGGTCTTAAGATGTTACTTAAGACCTTTATTTATTGCTATTAAGGTACTTATTGGTAGAGATGTTTAAAAATGTATTAACATGGAATAATTTGATACCGATTCAGTAGTATTTTTTGTTGAAATGTAGTAAAATATTAGATATATTAAAAGTAGGAGGTATAATGTATGTTTTCTGTAGAATCCTCTTTCGCTTTAAAATACTTTGTTTTTGGTTTTAAGAACTTAGAAAAAACGAAAGTAGTTATAGGGTATTACCATAAGAATAAAAAGATTGTGGTAGATTTTAACGGGGAGTTTACTAAACAGGTAAAGGAAGACTTTGTAAATGGGAAGATCAAACTTCCTTATGTAAATATCTTAGGGGTAGGTTTTGAATCTTTTAAGGATATTATCGAGAAGCAGTACATTCGTGACAAGAGCTTTTCAGTGGATTATATGAGCTATGAGAATGAGTTCATGAATGTAAATAACAAGCTTGTTGCAAAGAATAGTGAGAGTGTTTCATTGCAGATTGGTTTATCTGATTGTTTAAGATGGAACACTGGACGCCTTTATGAGCATTGCGATGTATCTTTTTCTTATGATGATTACTTCGATGATATTGTTGTTGATTTTAAACCTTTCAAGAATGTAGAAGTGGTAAGTTACAGAGACGTTCAGGGTATCGTAGAAAAGGTAAATGATACAAGTGATGTAAAGAAAGAGGTCTCAAAAGAAGTAGTCCTCGATGGTATTGACACAGAACAGGAAGTAGTAGAAGCAGTAGGTGGAGATGCTAAACCAGAAGAAACAGAGAGTAGTAAAGATGTTGAAGATGGTTTAGATTTTGATATTTCTTATTTTAGCAGCTCGATAAAGAATACCGAAAGGGTAGAAAAGGAGCTTGAAGGTACTACTGCTGTACATGAAGAGGGCGTAAAGAAAGCTGATACATTGGAGTCAGAGGGTAAAAAGTTCTTGCCGGAAGATGTTGAAGAAGCTAAAGAAGTTGAAGAAGCTAAAGAAGTTATAGATGTAACAGATTTGGTAGAGACTCCTAAGGTTGAAAAGCAGAAAGATGATAAAGAAAGTAAGGCAACAGTACCACATAAAGAAGCTACCAAGAAAGAACATAAAGCTGACAACCCAGTATTTGAGGAAAATGATTTCAGTTTCGGTTTATTTGACTGGGATGATGCTTCTGATGATGATTTGGGCAATAATGAAGTATCTAAAGAGGTCAAAGAAGAGGATAAGAATACTGATGATTTTGAATTGCCAGATTTTAATTTCTCTTTCGATGATTAGTAGTAGAGTCTTGCATATATGCTAGAATGGTAAATTAGTGTAGATTAGAATACAAGATATTTTGTCTTGTAATATATTTATTTATCGGAGGTAGTATGTTATGGACTCTTTGAATTTACGGATTGAGGAAATGTTAGGGTATTTAGATACCTATGGAACAGGTAGCTTTGACGATGAACGTGTAGAAAAATTGGAAGCTATTCTTCAGGATTGTAATAAGAATATGAACAATCTGTATGTAGAACCTGTTCCAGATAGTATCTATGATTATCTTTATGAGACCTTAAAGAAGGTAAAACCTACGTCAGGTATCTTCGCAGAGATATGGGATGAGGAAGGAGATATTACAGATTATACTGACTTGTTGGTTAAGAATCCAATGATGAGTATTGAGACCGCTAAGTCATATAACTGTGATGCTTTGACAAACTTTATAAGTAGATTACCGGAAGAAACAAGCTATTTTGCAAGTTACAAGATAAATGGTCATGGTATTAGAGTTGTATACAAAGATGGTGATTTAGTCTCAGCAACTTCTAGGGGTAGGTCATCAGCAAGTAGGGATCTTACAGAGAAGTTAAGATGGATACTTGGAGATCATAATTCACACTTAGAGGAATATGGTTTGGTAGAATTAAGAGGTGAGCTTGCTCTTAAAGTAGATAGGCTTAGTACTGTACGTGAGAACTATAATTCAGAGGTTAAGTCAGCTTTTTCTGCTGTATCAAGCCTTATTAGACCATCATCAACAAAGGAAGAAACTGAACTGTTAGATTTCCTTTGTTATGGTATGATTTGTGATGGATTTAATTTTACTGATAGAGACGATGAGTTTCAGGAGATAGCTAATTGTGGTTTTCTTACGCCGGAATTTATGTTTATTGAAAGCATAAGAAAAGAGGATATGCTTGATACCATCAAGGATATTGTACAGGTATTTGAAGAAAATTATGAAGAGTTTGGTTACTTCTGTGATGGGGTAGTTCTTGAGGTAAGTAATAGAGATCTATTTAACGAAATGGGTATCGAGGGAAATCATAACAAGGGTAATATCGCTCTGAAGGTAGGTGTATGGGAGCAGGTTACATACTCAGGGTATGTGAATTGCTTACTGTGGACACGTGGAAAGGTAAAGCTTTCACCTGTTGCTATTATTTCCGATAATCCCGATGATGTAATATTGAATGAGAATGGTGAACCAGAAAATTTAAACGAAATTGGTGTACTTACATCTCAAGGAAATAGGGTAAAAAGAGTTCCGTTGTATGAGCCTAAGAATATACTTACATTGGAAGCATATCCAGGAAATATATTAAGTTTTAGATATGGTGGAGAAGCAGGAGTAGTACCTTGTTTCCCAGATGGTAGACTTCTTAAGGAAGATGCTGTAAAAGATTTATTAAGTGAGGACTCTGGAGACAGTTGGAGTGATTTTAACAAGGCTTCTTTTTAATTTAAATATGAAGGGGGTATTAGTTAATAATGACGTATTATAATGGAATTTCCGGTGGTTATGTACGAGATTTAGTATACAGTTTTTGCGTAAGACATAATCTGTTTACTGGTGGAACTAATGGGCAATACAATAAGATGTTTGATTTGGTTGGTGAAGGTATTTCTTGTAGAGAACTGGCTAATATTCTTTGGTTGTGTTCTCCTAATGCTGATAGAGAAGCACTTTATAAATCTCTCCATAAGGAAGTTTATGAGAAGTTGTAAATTGGAATCATTGGAGGATAAAGATACATGAGTAATAACATAAAGCTTGAATGCTTTGCAAGTGTAGTAAAGGGTAAGAAAGGGTTTTCCATAGAAAAAGATGGTAAAACATTACATAGAGAAGTTACATACTTGTCTGCAAAAGACCTAAAGGAGGGTATGTTTCTTGCATTAAAAGATGGGTTACAGATGGTTAAAAGTAAAGTAACCCATGAAATGGTACTTATGATAGTGGTTCAGAATCGTCATGTAGCTGACTGGCTGAATGAAATGAATGATTCTGGATGCAACAGGTTTATAGAGGTATCAGATATTGTATTTGATTTGATAGATGAACTTGATTGTAAGTACAGAGTAGTATATCTTCAAAATTATAACACAAAGAAGTATGTATTAAATAATGATCCGGTTAAAGAAAAGACGGTTGGTTTGGAAGATGCTTTTAACTTTGAAGAAAATTGATAGGTACGGTGGAAAGAATGAAAAAGTGTTTAAGTGCTGTGAGATATGGTCTTGAGACATTAGGGGTATCCTCTGATAAACTATTTCATCTGATAGAGACATCAAGAGGATATGACGGTGAAGATTATGATAGATGGTTGGCAGGTAGAATTATAGATGTAGCTGAGGCAGATGGGGTAGGATTTTCTCAGTTATTGGTTAAGAAGTTTAATATTCTTATGGAGCTGGCAGCTCAGGATGGGTTAATGATTCGTGATATATATCTTGAAAAATTCTGTAAGGAATTGGAATTGGGTAAGGATGAGGTATACACAGTAGGGTATAAGGATTATGAATACTTCTCAGATGAAAAGAAAATGGATGATTTTGATTTCTTTTCTGGTGTAGATTTAGACTCTGAGAACAGTTTTTTTACTGATGGATTGCCTGAGGAATTACAGGAAAAAGTAAAAGATGGTAATCTTCCTTTTACACTGTTGTTAAATATGGATACTGCACCTAAGAAATCTGAACTTTTCTCAGATGCAAAAAACAGATGCGTATCTATTAAGTATTATGGTAGCCTGTTAATCTATCGTATGTGCTTATTGATGGATGTATATGGAAATTCAGATACTAAGTTTTCATTCTTATGTCCTGTTGAGTTTCTGTATGATGAAGATAATCGTGATATCTTTAGAGAGTTGTTAAGTAGGTTCAAGGTAACTGGTTACGCTATTTCTGATCTTAATCCATATTTTGGAGAGTATGCTTACTGCGTATGCAAGGGTAGGTCTACAGAAGAGGAAGAAGATTTTGGTATCATTCTTAAAACCTTGCAAATTACTGAGGTAGGGGAAGAGAAGTTATCAGAGTCGGAGAAATTGTATACACATACCTATAAGCGTATGTCAGAGTACCTTAAGAATATGTATATTTGTGAGGATAAGGTTCCTTATGAACAAAAAGGAGTATTGAGTGGTTGGACAGCAGGTAGAAAGAAGGCAATAGGGTATATTAACCTAAATCATATTGTTGAGCTGAGTGGATTTCCTATTGGTGAGAATACTGGTAACTGTATACCAATTACAAAGAAAAATCTCTTAGATTGTATTGCTTATTACGGTCTGAGAGCTTCTAATGAGGAATGTGGAATGTCTACAGATATTCCGATGTTTGTATCTGGTCATGATAAGTATAGCGATTTGGTATATAATTGCTTGCCATTGTTTCTGTTTGATATAAATTCTGAATGGAAAGGGTACAAGGTAAAGCAGGGTGATGAAGATACTATCATAAAAAATCGGTTTGATATTGATTCACCTTTGGTAAAGCAGTTACTTGACATGGCTGAGGTACATTTCAGTTTCGAGGCGAAGGAGTTAATGAGTTTCTGTAAATCCTATATTCAGAGGTATGATAGGGACAGGTCTTTGGTAACATTCAATACAATCCGTAAGGAGATAGCAGATGACGGGTTAGATAAGATGTATTATAATGCTCTTGTAAACCTTAAAAAGTACATCAGTTCTACCTACAGAGGGGTATATTAATATGTTAAGTGCTTTAAAAGATGAAAAGAGGAACGTACATATTTTATATACTGATTCATCACTACTTGAGATTCTTGTATATGATTCTCTGAAAAAAGTATGTGAAGCTAATCTTGAAAGTATTATTACTGTTGAGAGTAGTTCTGGATTTAATGAGATGTTGGACTTGGTAAACATTAATCCTTTCTTAGCGAAGCGGTGGTTGTTTATCATAACATACAAGAAGGTAAAGAAGTTGCTGACAAAGGCAAAGGGTATATTCTCTTATGATTCTTCTTGCTTTTTGATTAAAGTTGAGAACTATAAAGAGTTCAAGGAGGCTAAGGAATTCTTCCCAGCGGGTAGTAATGATATGTATCTGGCTTATATGGGGTATAAGGATGTTATGTGGTTACTTGATGGGAGTGGTTTATCACAGTCTTTAATGGATTATGTAGCTAGATCATATTCTAGAGACCCTGATAAGATTATGCAGTTGGTATCTGAAATAAAGAATGGTCTTAAAGTTGAAGATAGGAAAGGGATTGTAGCAGTTTGTGGAACAAGTACTGGTTCTGTTGCTACATTTGCATTATCTTTACTTGGTATAAATGTCAATACCGAGAGAGGTGCTAAAATGTCCCTCAGGAAGAAACTTAATGAGGCTATAAGCTTATCAAGGTTATATGGACCGAGTAGTTTAAGAAATTTTTTACTGGCTTCATTGAAGGACATGATGTACATAAAAGAGATGTATCTTAATGGTGATTTATATGATTCAATAAGAGACTTACCGGAATGCTTTGATGAGAAGAGACTGCTTCGATATAGAATGTATCTGAAGAGTATCTTAGCTTTAAAGTTGGAAGATATTACAAGACTTTATGTAAGAATTGCTAAGAGTGGCTCATGGCAGAAAGAGGTTGACGTTGTAGGTTTTATATATGATATGTATGAGAGTGAGGTAAGGGCAGTATGATTCTTGCTAAGTGTAATATGAGTGAAGTAAATGGGTATGTAGGGAAGGTATTGTCTGGTGGAGATAAGGTGTTACTTAACCTAGAGGTAGGAGTGTCAGAGCTGAAAGATGCCTTGAATGTGATATCTGGTAATAAATCTGTATACTGCGTAACTGTAGATGATTGGAATGGTAGTGATGAATTACCTAAGGTACCGGAAGATCTGGTTGGTAAGGTGTTTTCAAAGGTAAGTAATAGTGATATCAAGGTTGCTCCAGAGGGGTATATAACTTATGTTGAGTATCCTAAAGGATATTGCGATATGAGAGAAGTTTTTAAGGCTTGTAATGAGAACGAAAATGTTAGGGTTTTCGGTGGAAATTTCCTTGAGATACCAGGTGTTCGTATAGGACGTACTGATAAGGGAAAGGAAAAGATGTTAGCAACTTATAATGGGGTATATGATGCTTTCATTGAGGCAGATATAAAAGATTTAGATAACATAGAGGTTATTAAATCTAAATTTAACAAGCGTGATTTAGATGCTATGAGTGGTGCTGATGTATCTGAGAAGGAAAAGAAAGAGAAAAGCACATCTGGTAAGAGTTCTGGAAATAAAGTATCGAAGGCTATAGGTAGTTCTTTTGGTAATTTATTTGGTAGTGAAGATGTAGACTTCTAGTAGTAAGTATGGTAAAATATTAATATGAACTTGTAAGTAGCAAGGAGGCGTATATCAGTGAAGAAGGTAATAACCTTTTTAGTTGTTGTAATCCTTGCTATCTTTATTTACAGGAACTTTATAGAGAATAAAGATGGTATAAAAAACATACAGAAAACTGTTCAAGAGATTAGTAGTGGATTGGTTCGTATGGATGGTGAAGTACCGTATATTAAACTTAAAGGTTCTTGGGTAAAGCTAGAGGATGTGAAAATTTTAAATTGGAATGCTTTTGAACCTATTAAAATGGAGTATGATGGAGAAGAAATTACTTTTGGAGATAGTGGTTTGGTAAATACTCTTAAGTTTTTGTCCAAAATGGGTTTAATTTCTAATTTAAAGGGAAAGTAAGAAACTAGATATTTGTAGTAGTGTGATTAATAGGAGAGGGGTACTAAAGAATGCGATATTTTAAATATCAATATTCAGGTTCAATGGGCAGTATATGGGCATTGTTCTCTGGAATTAAGGATGCTCCTAATGAAGTAATTGAGGCTGTAAAAAATTCGCCTAATGCTAATTATTGTAATTATGAGCATACACTTGAGATAATAAATTCAGCAATGAATGGTAATATCTCTAATTATGACGATACTTTTGACCTTAAGAGTTATGAGTATGCTTGTCAGAAACAAGATAGAATGGAGAAGAATAGTTCTAAGAATAAGACATATTTTATTGTAGATGATGACGATGAGGAAGAAGATAAAAGGTTAGGGTACAAGGAAGTTTCGAGTAGAACGCTTGGTGCATCTGAGGATGCTTATGAAGTGTTCGAGGAAAATGAAGTATTTGAAAAAAGCTTCAAAGATTTGATTGATATCAGATCTTTTTACACATTAGAATTCGGTATAGACCCAATGGAGTTGCTTAGAAGTGCTTTATTGGGTATTCCAGAAGCTGTAAAAGAGTTAAGCGATATATCAGATGGTAGGTTAAAAGAAATAATTACAAATTTGTGCGAATATGGTACAGATGGGTATCTTTTGAGAAGGTTAGATTCCTGTCTTGAGTAATATAAAAGGGGTTGTTTACGGATGAGGTTGTTTAAGTACAATTCACAGGCTGTTAGAAGTATTACAGACATGTATAAAATATACTTAGCTGTAAGGGATCTTGAAAACTATGCGAGGAAGATTTATAAGAACAGATGGGAAGATGCTTTAGATATAGCGTTTTTTCATGTATTGCAAAATTTTGATGCTTCTAAAGGGGATTTAGATAATTATGTGACAAAGGTAGTAAGTGGTATTCTTTTAGGAGAGTTTAAAAAAGAATACCCTTATGAATATATAGCTGATTTGAAAGCTGATGATGAGGATTTTCTTCGTGGCTTAGAAAAGCAGGCAAAAGATACTAATGCTTCCAGTGTTGAAGGGTGTATGAAGTATTTAGCACCAATGTATGTGCAGGATTTTAAATTCTTCGAGACAATGAGTGGTCAATATCGAAAGGGAACCTATACAGGTTTGTTTAAAAAGTATGAGGTCTCTACAATAAAGAAAGCAGTAGAGGAATTAAACAAGAAGTATGGGAATGCTGTAAAGGAGATCTATAGGACGAAGAAAAAATGTGGTGGAAAACCTTTCAATGGTGAAGTAAATGAAAAGAATTATGATAAGAATTATACATACATTGCTGAGATGAATGATACTGTACTGTATCGAAAAGTGCGAAAGAACTCAGTAGAGAGGTTTATATATTCTCTTGATATGGATTTAGAGGTAGATAAACTTATATTAAGGTATTATAATGAAAACAATCCAGAAGTAGAAGCAAATGTAATGGGTAATCATGTTTACTGTACATTAACAGGTAAACTTGCATTTTCTATAGCTGACTTAAGAGAAAAGCTAAAGAAAGATATAGTAGGTATTATAATAGCTAGAACTCATTTAAAGTTATTGCATTACAATGATTCAGAAGCTTTATTTCTTAGTATAAGCGAGTTACAGTATGATGTAAATGTTAAATTCTTAGGTGAGGATGTATGGTTTCGTATGAATCTTAAACCATCTAAGGAATTAGGTTCAGTCACTTGTTCAGGAGGAAATTAATATGCTTAAAGGTTTTTACAAGGTGAATGGTTTTGTATACTCTTTGCGAGGGTATGATTTTGGAGATAATATTGCTTTCTATTTGAGTACTTCTGAGGATAGTGCTAAGGACTATATAGACCATGGTATTACTGTAGTAGATGAAGATGATGGTACAGGTTCTGATATGTCTGATATGGTGGAAGATGATAGTATGCATTATTCTGCTACATGGGATGATTACTATATCAGTGTAGGTAAAGGGTTTATTAAAGTAGATGCCTATACAAGAAAGTCTGACAGTGGAAAGGTTTTCAAGAATGATGTAAACGCTGAGTTCTTTAGTAGACTTGGTGGTATTATTATGGGAATGATATCTTCTTGTAATAATACCACACGTGAAGATAGCTTTGAAAAGATGGTACTTAATTCTGTATTGAAAAAGGAAGTAAAGTACAATATTGAGGGTAAAGGTACTGTAACTTTAAACATGAAGACTCTGAAGAAGCTTGAATACAAGTCAAATTATGATGAACTTGAGTTGTTTGATGACGACCTTTTTACAGAGAGGGTATTAAGAAATACAAATATTCAACATAGAATTAAGTTAGACCTGTCAGAGTTTGTCATTGGTGACGTAACTGAGGACGATTCGGATTGGGACTTTTCAGACGATGAAAATAATGTATTTTCATTAGCTGAGATTATTGAAAGAAATCCACAAAAGTCATATGTATGGTTAGAAGAAAGGGTATACCATATTGTATCTGATATTGATGAAGTAGAAGAAGTATGCAAGAAAATATGGAATCATGATGGCATAGTGTCATTCGATACCGAGACCACCGGCTTGAATATTACTTTTCTTAGTAGATATGGGTTAGGTGATAGACTTGTTGGTATGGTTTTCTGTATTAAACCGGGTGAAGCTTGGTACTTCCCAGTGGCTCATAAGAAGATTAAGAATATCTGCGATAGTAGTAATGAAGATTATATTATAAATAAATATTTTAAACCTATTCTTGAGAAGAAACCTATTCTTTGCCACAATGGTTCTTACGACTGGAAGGTAATGCATATTTATAATATCTTTGTAAACCTGAAAGAGGATACACTTATACTTCCTAAAGTTACTATCTGGAACGACCATAGGGGTATGGAGCTTAACTTGAAGGCTCTTACATCGGTATTCCTGAAACGAGATAGTTTCGAGCTGAGTGACTTCGTATCAGGTAAATGGGGTAAGAATGATATTAAATTCTGGGATTTGGATTATGAATCTGTTAAGTATTATGCTTGCCCAGATACAGATAACGCTTTAGAGCTTCTTGAATACTTTAAGAAAGAAGGATATATTGAGAAGTATGGTGCAGCAAAAACGTATGAGATTGAGGTAGCTTTCTCATTGGTAATTGCATATCAGGAGTTCTATGGACATTGTGTAGATGTAGCTAAGATTGATGATCTTCGTAAGGATATTGCAGGTGCTAAAGAACGTTCATACCATGAGATGGTAGAGATATGTGGTCATGAGTTCAATCCTCGTTCCAACAAGGAACTTCCTCATGTTATGTTTGAAGAATTGGGTATGCCTGTTATTGGAAAAACAAATACAGGTAATGCAAGTACAGATAAGAATGTAAGAAAGTATTTTCTTGACCAGAGAAACCCAGATGGTTCTTACAAATATCCTTTTGTAAAGGCTCTTGAGGATTATTTAAATGCTTCTCAGCTTGAAAGTAACTTCACAAAGAATATTGATAAGTTTGCTTCAGATGATGGATTTATGTTCTCACAAGTAACACAGTTCCTTGAGACTGGTCGAGTTAGTGTAAAGGAACCTAATTACCAGTCTTATAATGATGTAGTCAAACATTACATAGTACCTAGAAAGGGGTATTACGCAATGGATGCTGACTACAGTTCTATTGAGTATCGAATACTTGCATGTATGGCAGAAGAGCAAGGACTTATTAAGAGGTTCTATGACCCTGATATGGATTACCATACCTATCAGGCTTCACGTATGTTCCGTGTGCCTTATGAACTTGTAACTAAGAAGTTAAGAAGTAATGCAAAGGGTATTAACTTTGGTATTCCTTATGGAATGGGTGATCCTAAGCTTGGTGAGAGATTGTTTGGTGAGAGAACTCCAGAGAATACTTTAAAAGCTAAGAAAATGAAGAGATTGTACTTTGAAGGTCAGGAGAATGTAGAGAAGTTCTTTATTGATGCCAGAGCAAATGGTGTTAAAAATCTTTATTCAGAGACATTTTTTGGTCGTAGAAGATACTTTGATCCTAGGTTAAAAGATAAAGGTAGTATTGAGCGTGAAGCAGGAAACAATAGAATTCAGGGTACAGCAGCTGATATTTATAAAATTTCTATGGTGAGATTGTTCTCAGAAATTAGGAATAGGGGATTAGCGGGAAAGATTTTAATATCTGCTTTCGTACATGATGAATGTTTCCTTGAGGTTCATAAGAGTATTGACCCAGCTAAAATGCTTAAGATGCTTCGTGGTTGTATGATGTTGGAAATTCAGGGTTGGTGTCCTTTGTATATCGGAGCTGGATTTGGTACGAATTGGTATGATGCAAAGAAAACCGAGATACCTGTCCAGGTACAGGATAAAATAGCAAATACTTGGGGTGATACCGGTCTTGATTGGTGGGATGGTGATACGGAGAAGCTGTTCTACTGGGAAGTAGGTGAAATCAATGACTATAAACGAGATAGGGTAGTTAATTATCTTAAAGATGAAGATAACTGGAACAAGGTATTTAAACCTGTAGAGAATGGTTTTGCACATGAGGTTCTTGAAGAAATTGAAAAAGGTCGACATGTAGACGGAATAGTAGAAGGGTTGGATAAGAGTACTGTTCATCCATGTAAGGATATGATAGAGAACTTAGAAGAGTTCTGCAGGGTATTCGGACTTATGGAATTGTTTGAGAAGGCTAACATCCAGAAGCCTAATTATGACGGCTCTAAAGAGGTAGATGTTACTGTAGATGATACTGAAAAGGTAGAGGAAGTAAACCCATACATTATAGTAAACTCAAGATTGAAATTGATAGGCGTAAGTTTCTTGGAAAGGGGTAATAACAGAAAACTGTACTTTAGATTTGATGAGGACGATCCTGTTCTAATGAAAGTAATCTATGGTATATTTGCTGATAATCCTGGAGAAATTCCAGTTGGAACATTTAGAGATGGTAAGGAATTTAATGTAACAAATATGAAGGTAAGTACAAAGGCTTATCAGAAAGCAGTGGCAGCATACGCCAAGAGAAAATCCCAGAGGGCTATAAGAGGGTAGTAATATTTGAATATTTATCAGTAGAAGATATTTCATTTCTGGTAGATAAGTAGTAAAATGAATATATACGATTAGATAAGGTGCTAAGTTATTTTTAATTTAGCACCTTTTGTGAATGGATAAGGAGATACTGAAATGGGCATGGAAGATAGCAAGGATAATGTACTTGAAGAAGATTTTTATGGAGAACAGTCAGATGACGTATCTGTTAATATACCAGGAATTACTGATAAAGTAGTTAATTACACGTATACTGGAATGGTGTTTCCTTGCATCATTCTTAAAGAGGGATTTAAATGTCCAGAACATAAGATGATGGTACTCAGTAAGATGGTAAAAATGGGTAGCTCAGAAGATAAGGATATTAGTTTGTACTTCTCAAACAAGGGAGAATTATATAAGATTGGTATGCTGAGTGGTATGCAGGTTAAACCATTTTTATCTATTGTTGGTGAGGAGAATGTAGATGCTTTTTATGACAATGGGATGGAATTGAAAGGGGATAGAATTTATGTCTTATGCTCGTAAAAATATCGTAGTAGGAAATACTGGTAATGATACGAAAGTCTTGAAGGAAAAATTAGATTATGCAAATATCTTCCTGTTAGGTAAGTATTTGTTAGAGAAACTTGGAAAGGAAGATAGGGCTTATATTAAAGAGTTGATAAAAGGTCAGGATGTTTATTGCTATTTGTTCGATGATGAAATAGTCTATAAAGGATCCATTTTAACTGTTGAGTTACCTATGGATGGAAAAATTAAAGCTTATTTAAAGAAGTTGGAAGGTGCTTCAGTAAAGGTAGGTAGAATTCACTTATCAGAAGAGTATTTGTATGATCTAACAGTTATCAATAAATACTGGAAAAGTATTTTCATTGCTGAGGATATTGATTTGGGCGATATGTTAATCAATGGTATTTATGTAGAGGGAAAATATTCTTTATGTGACTACTATCTCTTTAATGATAAATTTGATTATGTAACAAAGTGGGTAGAAGTTGGTAAAATTCCTGAAACAGAAATACTTGATGACGAAGATTATGTAATAGGAAAGCTAGAAGATAGGTTAGGCAAACAAGTCCTGTCAATAGACATGGTAGATTTAAAGAATGCTGACAGTAAAATGGGCAGAGTAGAAGAATCTTTAAGCGAGGTTATGCCAGATAGCTATCCAGTACATTCGATAGCATGGCATAAGGGTACTAATACAAAAATGTATTGGAGAGATTCTAGTGTTAAAGGAGAAGTTGATTTACTCCTTATCTAACATATATCAAAAAGGCTTAGAATGCTTTAAATTTTTACTTATAGAATTTCAGTGGTTTTTCTATAATGTGTAAAATTTACTGAGAATGGTGTCAGATGAGTATATTAGATATATGTAAGACTTATGTTAAATAGTGCTAAATTTTATTGTATTTTATGGGTGCTATGAAGTGTAGATACACTTTTACAAAGTATTTGAAAATGACGGTTTCTTGGTAGAATTTGGATTTTTACTTTGGAGGAGAGGTAGTTGAAGAACTTAGTGAAAATTGGGATAGCTATTGGGGTGGTAGCTTCGAGTATTTTATTGATTAGTTGTGGAACTAATTATGTTGGAGAGGAATATTCAAAAGACTTGGCTGTAAAGATTATGAAAGAAAAATACGATGTAGAATTTACTCCAACTGCTGTAGAGAAAAGTTATGATGGAAGCTATGGAATATATGGATATACTGATAAAAGTAATTGGGTTGTTAGTAAATCTATAATATACCCGAAAAAAGATAAAATGTATGATGATTATAAAGATATTATGGTATGCAAGAATTTGACAGATAGAGTAACAGAGAATATATCAGGGTTATCAGAAGATTTTCTTGTGTTGTCTTATGAGGAATTAGTCATAGCAGATATATCTAAGTCAGAAGACACGAATAGTAGTGAAGATGGTTTATATGATTCTTTTGAAGATTTTTGCTCCAAGAACCCATGGCAACCTTTCATATTAGATATATTCATACAAGGTAATCCAGAAGAGTGTACTGATGTACCTGAGAATGTATCTATGGCTTTGAATGGTATAGGGGACTATACTGGTATGGTGTCATTGTATTTTGTGGATGAGGTAGATATGAAAGAAATAAAGGAATACATTAAAGTATTTGAGGTGGGTAGTAGCAATTACTTTAATGTTCGACCAAAAGAATTCAATAGTAAGAGAGTAGAAGGAGGGGTATATACACTGTCAGAAAGTCAGTATAGAGATAGTATGAATTGACTATTTTGGTTATGAAAGAGTAGTGTTAGAATTAGGAAGGTATGAAAATAGAAATCTGAAGGATTAAGTATAGTAGTAGGATGGCTTACAATTAAATTGTAGAATGGTATAATTTAGTTCTGTGAAAGACTAGATTAGAACTTTGAAATATTGTAAGATATTACTAGAATTACATTTAGGAGGATTTGGTTATGGATTTAAGTAGTATTAAAGGGGATTTGGAACAGATTGGTATTAATGTAGAGGAAGATACTGATAAAGATGTATTTATGGATGCTAGTGATGTTAAGCTTCCTTTTCTGGTAGGTGCTAGAAATTGGTATTCCGATATGAGCTGGTTTGTTACTGATGGTTCTTGCCTTTCATGCTTGGGAGATGTTATTAATTATGAATATAAAAGTAGAAAACCTATAACAGAAGGGTATTTAAAAAGCCAATGCAGGGTTACAAAGGGTGGAAGTACTGTATTAAGAGATTGGTTGGTAGAGAATATTGATGATGTGATGGAGTTTGATTCTTCTGCAATTATTAAGTTAGATACTGTGGCATTCATTGTTGAATATGATAAACAGTTTTGTGAGTATTCCTTAGTCATTACAAGGTCTTATGAATTATATAAGGATCTTCTTGATAAAGGTGTGCCACTTCTGACAGCAGATGTCTTGCTTCATAAGGATAAGTTTTATGACTGGGATGCAGTTGCTCTTCTTGATTTGCTTAAACAGTATTCAATGTTTATTCCATTTTGGAATAAGGGTGGCAGAGGGGTATATTTAAATGTAGGAGACCACACTAAAATCCCATCTTATGGTGCAAATATTAAAGATTTGTATTCAGAAAGTGAAGGATTTAGACAGTGTATTAGTAATAACTATGGCAAGGATAAAGTATTCGCCATTAACCCTCATAAATGGTATTTTGTTATGAAGGATGTGAAGATGAGCAAGATTTGGGTAAAATCTATAATCGGAGAACCAGAAAGGGTAGGTTCTAGAAGATCTATATAAGTGTTTATGTTATAAGGAGGTAGTTATGTATTCAGAAAAAGATATCTTGTCAATGGAAGTAATAAAGGGTATGTCAGACGGAGAACTCGTTTCAGGTTTAATGTACCTCAAGGATTATACCAAGAAACCTACTAAGAATGGTGGATTTTTTATTGATGGAACATCTGAGGTGAAAGGTGCAATACAGTTTAAGGCTTGGGGAAATAGCGTAGCCTTCTCTAAAATGGATGAAGAGGATTACACAGATCACGTAGTATGGATAAATGGAAAGGTAAATCTTTTCGGAGGTGCTATATCTCTGATTATTGATGATTTAAATGCTGTTGATGCAGAATCATCTGGTATTACAGAGGCTGACTTCTTCTATTCCAAGTATAATGGTAAGGCGTACATGGAAGCTATTAGAAAATCTTTAGTGAAAATGGCAGGAGAGAAGGCTCTTAAAGCCTTTAATATCCTTATTGGTGATATAGAGGAGTCTTTTATTCAGGAGTTTGCAGCAAAAGGTCATCATGATAACTGCCGGAGTGGTCTGGTAGCCCATACATACAAGGTTCTTTATATTGGAAAGGTACTTAAAATGTATCAGAATATTATGACTTTTGAGGGGACCACTGATTTACTGTACCTTGGATGTGCTATTCATGATATTGGAAAGACTGTAGAGTACAAGAATGGTAGCGTAGTAGGTCTTGGAAGAATATGTTCTCATCACACATTTGGGGTAGAGATGCTTATGAAACATAAAGATGAACTGATTTCTCTTTATGATGAAGAGTTTTTCTACAGGTTGTGTGCTATTGTAGAGCAGCATCACGGTGAGTTCGAGGAGAGTCCTAGAACATTTGAAGCCTATATTATCCATTTAATTGATAAGTTTGAGTCAGATTTACAGTTTATCGATCAGTCTTTGGAAGGGTTTGAGAGAGGTTCTCAGTTAACTGTTAATGGTTTTAAGTTAAGCTAAGATTTTTTGATATTTAATAGAATAGAGTAGAGGACTATAGGTTATAGGGTAGCTTGTAGTCCTCTTTTTATTTGTTTTATAGGGGATACTATTGATAACTATATTGATTTTTGGTATAATTACTTTAGTAAGATTTTCTGGAGGTTTTATTATGTCTGATGCTAATTTATTGAGTGCTTTAAAGAAATATGAGAAGTTAACAGATATTCAGGTAATAGGAAAGGTAAAGTGTTTAATTGAAAAACCTACTATAATAGGTACATTAAATATCTCAGAAGGTAATTATGCCTTAGTAGATGTTTATGCATTAAAGTGCTTTAATAAAGATTATTTTGGTGAACAATCAGGGTACTATGATAAGGATAGAATATACTTATCCTTAGGAACAATGGTAATTTGTCTGTTAGATACTTCTTTAGTTGGGAAAGTGGTAAAAGTAGGCTCAAAAGGTAACTTGACAGGAACAGTAAAACGTCAGACATATGTTAAAGATCCTAGATGTGGTGTTCATTGCTTTGCATTCAGAAGGGTAAACAATGATTGGATAATTGCTCCGAATATTGTAAAACCATTATTGAAAAAGGATATTTCTGGAACTATATTAGAAGATTATCTACAGGTAGATGCGGATGGAAATGAGGTTGCATTTAATCCACCTGAATCTGTAAACAGTATCATAGAATATTATGGCTGTTTAGATTATAAAGAGATAAGTAAGGAAGAGCCTAACAGGAGCAAAGAAGAGGATAGTAGTAAGATAGAAACATTATCCAGTAGACCTTTAAGTGGTGGAAAACATGAAAGTATTTATAATGAGTCTGGAATGGTAGATGTGTCTAAAATTGACTTGCATTTGGTAAAACATCTAAAATCTCCAGAGAGGTCTGAGTTCTATGAAGCAATACAGGACGAAGGAGAATTAATGAGGGGTAGAATGGCTAAGACAGCAAGAATGCTGTGCAGAGAGATTGAAGACTACCCTAGAATATTATCAGAAATGATTCTAGAGGACTATGATGAGGATTCATTAACAGAGGAAGATTATACAGTAGATATTGAGATTGCTAAGGAGATTAGAAGGAAGTATATAGCTTATATTGCTTCAAATTATGATACTCCGATATCTTCAACAGGTAAATCTAAAGGTAAGGAATTTGTTTTACCACTTGTAAATAGTCTATATGACATTAAGTTTGTAAATAATGAAAATTCAGAAAGAATGACAGAATCACAGAAGAAAATGTACACAGAGAGTGTGGACAAAATTAAAAAAGGTGTACAGTTAAACCCAGATTGTTTATCTGATAAATATGAAGCAATGTTACCAATATTAGGTGATGACTTAAAGATGGCTACATTGATGATTGGTAATGTTACTGGTGTAGGTGAGGAAAATCTTGTTCAGAATTATAATTCTTGCGCTAGAAGTTTTAATATGAACTTGAAGTTTTGGTTTTGTAGCTTAATTATGAATCCATACTACTTAGCTTTATTAGGAACGGGTATAAATTTAGTAGATTGTGATAACATTTACTGGGGTATCGGTTTTTATTACTTATGTGAGAATATGCACAAAGAGGATTTTGAAGATTTCTATAATAATACAGTACTGGTTGCAAGAAGAAGCTTAATGCTTATTAATGCTGTTAAATCTGAGGAGGAGTCTACTCAAAGTACCTTAGTCTCATTATTTAAGTTAAGTTCTAAGAATGCTAAGTTTTATCAAGATAGAAGTAAGAAATTATTTGTAGAGAATGGATTACCTATGCTTAAGATGTATATAGACGCTTGTAGCAAGGTTACTGATGGTAGAGTTAGATTTCCTGATGTAGATATAGTTACAGGAAGCTGTTATAGTGTAGAATTAGTAGATAAGATGGAAGAAATGGGTGTTCTGGATAGGGTAAATGATAGTTATATCTCATTAGCTAAGAATATTTTCAAGGAATTTTACATTTATAAAGTGTTGTATGAGAAGGGCTGTGAAGAAACTGGAATAACAGATGAGAAGGTAGAGTCAACAATAAAAGAATTTGAAGCAAAGAAAGGTTTTGGTCTTGAGAAGCTTCAGAAAGAGGGTATTGGTTTAGTTAAATACAAAGCAGCAGTTCTAAGTGGCTGTGCAGGGAGCGGTAAAACAACGACTAGCGATTGCATGTCAATGGCTTTAGAGAAATATTTAAAGGGTTATGAAATAATATATGGAACACCGACTGGAAAAGCTTGTAGACGATTAGCTGAGGTAGTTGGAGGGAATGTAAGAACTCTTCATAGCCTGTTTGGGGTAGGTATTGGTTCTGAACCTATTTTGGTTCCACCTAGAGAAAGGTTTGATTATAATAGCAAGAAAATTTATATATTAGATGAGATGGCTATGTGCAATATTGACCTTATGTATGAGGTAGTTAGAAATCTTGCTCCGAAGGATTTAATCTACTTCTTAGGTGATATTAAACAGTTGCCACCTATCGGAAGAGGTATTCCTTTCTCTATGTTAATGACTATTCTGCCTTGTGTAGAATTAGGTGTAAGTAAGAGAGCTGCTAGTGGTAGTCTTGTTAATTATAACTGTCTGCTTGTTAATTTCCTTAGTGGTGTTGCACCTGAACCTCTTAAAGGTGATAAAGATACGTTTATTATTGATGGATGTGATGATACATTGATACCAGATCATACTTGTAAGATGTTTAAAGACCTTATGAGTGGGGTATATGGGGATAAAAAGTATGAAGAAGATGATATTCAGGTAATAACACAGTATCAAGACCCAAAGAAGAGTTGGTCGGCTCCAGTATTAAATCCGCCATTACAGAAATTTCTTAGACAGAATGACAGATTACTATTCCAGAATAATGATAGAGACTTCTATCAGAATGATAGAGTAATCCATGTAAAACGGAATAGTTATGAGATGAAACGCTATGAAATGACTGGTAATGTATTCAAAGAGGTTATGACATTTGGAGCTGTTAATGGTGAAGTAGGAAAACTTATAGGAATAGTAAGGTCAGATAGGGTAAGTATCTACCCATTTGATTCAAATACTTATAAGCCTAAGAATGATGAAGAAGCGAAGTTATTAGAGAGATATCGAGAAAGAGAGGATGATTTACGAGATGACAGTTCTTTCTATGGTGAGGAGTTCTATTTTGTAGTAGTTAAATACTATGATACGGATTTACATAAGGATGTATACGTTCTGTATAGATCTCATAGTAAGACAGTGGTAAACGGGTATGATAATATAATGTATCTGGAGGGTAAAGATTTAGGAAATCTTGAACTGGCGTATGCCCTTACAGCTCATAAGATGCAGGGTAGTCAGTCTAAGGCTGTTATTGCTGTGTTTGGAAGAAGTGGTTCTCCAATGTTTGTAAATCGTAATATGATAAATGTTATTATTACCAGAAGCCAGGAGTTTGTAGGATTAATTGGTAGCGTAGAGGGTAGTAATAGTGCTATAGAAAGAGGTAGGGTAAATGTAAGTCCGAGGAAAAGAAACGATATACTTGGGGTACTTGCAGGAGAGGTAGAAATTTAATGTCAAAAAGGTCTATTGAGAAGGAAAATAAAAAGCTAAGAAGACTAAATAAGTATGCAGACCTAGATATAGAGAATTTAAGTGATGAGGAGTATGAAGCTATAAGAAAGAAATTAATACGATACTCATCACTTAAACTTACAGAGGGATTAGGTATTGCTATTATTGTTATTTTTATTATGCTTAGTCTGAAATGGTAGGGATTTTCTATGCTTGATAAGGAGTACTATAAGGATTACTGCGATAGGTACAATGCAGTTTGGAATTGGATTAAATCAAATAGTATTGATAGAAACAAGGTAGTAGAAGAGATTTGTGAGAAACGTAACTACTCAGTAGAGAGGATGGGAAAATTATTATCAGAAATAGGTTTTTCCAGACTGGATACTGAAGTAGATATCAAGATATTTGCAAAGAAAGAGTTTTCTGACCTTGGTCTTTATAAAGATGGGAAATTTTTACTTGAGAGTAGGTATATATTTCCTGTAAAGGATATGCTTGGAAACGTGGTAGCATTGATTGGTTGGTATAAGGATGAGAAGAAGTATATAACCACTCCAAGTGCTTTATTTAGTAAATCTGGAATGTTCTTTGGTATGGAACAGCTTAATAAGACAGGTGTTAATAAAAGGTATTTCTTAGTAGAAGGTATTTTTGATTCATTGTCTTTAAGGTCATTAGGCTATAATGCTATAGCCCAGATGGGTATTGATACCTCATTACAGAAACAAGTATTGTATGGATTATTTAGAAGGGTAGTAGCAATACCGGATAGTGATGGTGAGGGTAGAAAAGTTATATCTATGGATGCTTGGAAAATACCTGTAGGTTCTAGTTATATGAAATGGTCTGGAACTGTACCTGGTAGGAAGAACGGTCTGAAGGACATAGATGATTTATGTAATTACTACGAAAAAGATGTTGTAATACCGTTGTTGAATGATACTCTTTGCGATGATAGTCGTGTAGTAGAGTATAAACTATCTTGAGTTTTTAAAAGAAATATGGTAAAATTAATGTTAAGTTGGAAGGGGGCATGTAGACATGTCTTACACAATGAATAAGGTAATTACTGCTTTCACAGGTGATAATGCATTCTTAGATAATGACTATACTTGCAGGGTAAACTATAATGGTGTTGTTTATAACTGTGTAACTACTGCATACCTTGCTCAGAAGCTACTATATCCAGAAGCAAGAGGTGAGTTTTCTGAGCTTAATGCAGATGAGGCAAGAGGAGTAATCTCTAAACTTCCTTGCATTTCTGAAAAAAGTTGGAATGATTCAAAGGACACAGTACTTCTTGATGCTATCAGAGCTAAGTTCGAACCTCTTGATATGCAGGAGAAACTTAGAAGTACAGATGGATACTTTATAGGAGATGTAACTAAGAATGATGAATTTTTCGAGAAAACTTGTACTTCTCTGATGTTGGTTAGAGGGGATATACTTGAGAAATCATCAGATGGTTTTTGTGATAGTTTTGATGGGTTAATTTGATTGCTAGATTAGTATTATATTTGGGTATCTATAGGGAAGGTGCTTAAATATGAAGAGAGGTGTTATTATGACTTGTGTAGAGAAAAAAGACAGGATGAAGAAAGAGACAGAAAGTGTATTACTCTATATGGCTAGTCCAGCTGGGTTAGAAACTGTTAAGGGTTATTTTTCTAAGCTTGGTAATAGTAAACCTAATTATACTGGTTTGCTAAGCAGCATGGGTATGTGTTCTGGAACCACAAAAGATGGTGTTAAGTTTGATAGTATCTATGTAAACAGGGAGGATGTTACAAAGAGCTTAAGAAAGATGTACACCTTTTCAGAATAAATAATACATGAAAAGGAGAAATGTAAAATGAGTGATTCAAACGTGGGTGTTAGGAGAACCCCAACAGTCAAAAAGGAGATGAACAAAAACCAGTTAATACGTATGAGGGAAATCTTTAAACCTTTCTTCAAAGCACTTAATGATAATTGTCTGTCCTACGTTATCTACAAGTGCAACATTAGTGGTAGAAGTATTATTCATGCTGATAAAACTGAAGAAGATTTGGTAGATTTTGAGTTTACGGTATCTGGTGAATCTGGTAACTATCGTAAAGATATTATTACATATTCTTTTAACCGTGATGATATCTTCTATAATAGTGATAGATTTGTATTTGAAGAAGGCTGTGAGGGCTTGTTATTGCAAGCTTTCAGAAATGTAATAAATGGTTTTAATACTATACCATTTTCATTTAATCGTATGACAGTAGAAAATGGTACACGATGGGTAATGGGTATTGTAGGTGAAGATGTAGACCGCAAAACAAAGCAGGTAATTGATGGGTATGCTATATTCCTTAAGTCCGATATGGTATTAGAGGAATATGCAGTTCCAGCAGATGAAAATGATGTAATTATCTGTTAGAAATAATTGTGGGGTAGTGGTATGAATAAGGTTATTCTTATGGGTAGACTTACTAGAGATCCAGAGGTGCGTTATACCTCTGGATCACCTAGTTTATGTGTTGCTAAGTACTTTTTAGCAGTTACGAGAAGGTTTAAAAGAGATGGAGAACCTACAGCGGACTTCATTCCTTGTACTGCTTTTGGTTCAACTGGAGAATTTGCTGAGAAATATTTAAGACAAGGTAAGAAGATAATAGTTGTAGGAAGGATGAACTCTAGTAGCTACACTAACAGAGATGGTAAAAGAGTTTACACAACGGAAGTTATTGTAGAAGACCAGGAGTTTGCTGAGAGTAAACGGGCAGAGGAGTCCTATTCATCGTCAGGTAACTATTCAAGAAATCAGGGTAATGGTAATAATGGAAGTGGAAATCCACTTGACCAGGGTAATGGTTCTGGTGGAGGTAATACTTACACTCCAGATGGGTTTATGAATATACCAGATGGTATTGATGAGGAATTGCCTTTCCCGTAATGAGAGATTAATAAAAAGTTTTTATAGATTGTGTTGAGTCTAATGTAGATATGTGTTAATATATCATCAATCCGTTAGGGGTGATCAGTTGTGAGGTTTCAACCTTTGTATACATGGGTGTTTGAACCTTATAATTATTATTATCCTTATAAAAACTTAGATGAGGTTATCTATGTAGCCCATCGGAAAAGGCTTAGTACGGTTAGAAGCCTTCCCCTTTAAAATAAATAAATTTTACATTAGACATTATAGCATACGAGTATGAAGTGTGTTATAATATGTAATGTAAATGTCAAGGTTTTCCTGAAAACTAAATGTTATTGATGTTTGTAAAAAGCGAGACCAGCTGTTACGAGTGTCTGAAAAGGTAACATTTATTAAAACTAAAAGGCTCGATAAGGGTTTGGTCACCTTAGAGAGTAACGGTATCGTTTTAATCCCATTTCGATATCTTTGGCTGAGTTACAGGTTAGAGGCTATGTGATTTGATTTTGTGAAAATGGCTGAATGTCGCAGGGAGGTGACATTTGAGGTACTTGAACCTATAATAAAGGTCAAGTAAATGGGTTTTTTCACTGGAAAACCTACTGCCAGGAAGCCCTCTGGCTCTTCCTTTCTTATGGGGATGTTACGCTTTGCATCCCCTAGTGAGTAATTACTAAATCCTAATAGACTTTCTAGACAGTAGATTAGGTAACTACTTTCTCTCCCCAGAACCTAAGTAGTTTTGAGTCTAGACCTGTTTATTATATCAGTCTCCATCTGATATATTTGAAGGTAGTGTAGACCTTCTATCTACTATGTAAGAGGTGGGTAATTTAGCCTTTACCCACCGGAAGTAAAATTCTATTTTTACTAATAATGTATAGAGAGGGGTGGATACCATTGTTCTTGTTCTTCGGAATCGGTTCCGAGAAAACTTTGCTTGAGGGTGGATAGCTTGATTTAAATCCTTAAGCAAATGGTATTTATTATAGGTAGAGGACTTAGTTGGGTAGTCCTAAAAGAAGAAAATACCCTATGGAAGTTAGTAGTGCTTCGGATGATTTATGAGCTCCCCTAGCAGTTACATCAAGAAAGCATGAAATCAAAGCAGGGTATTAAGGTTACTTAAAGATGTTAAATGTAGTTGCTTATACTAGATGTTGTGCAGATTCTTTCTAGAGAAAGTGTCATTTGAGGTCAACCCAACACTTATGTATATTAATCTAAAATTGTAACTGGTAAATCATTAAAGTAAACAAAGGACTACTTTGTAAGCTTGTGTTTTCCAGAAATTTCATTTGATCATTTCGTTGATTGAATGGTAGCCTTGAATAAGAGAAGAAAGCGTCTAACGGTGGACGCTGAAACCTTTGAGAGGTTAGAACTGGGAAAGCTATGATAGTATATCAAGTGGGTAATCATTCCGTTATTGACAAATAATAAAAGATTCTTCCCCTAACTGGCTGATTATGATATATGACTTATAGAACTCCGAGTTCAATGAGTAATTAGGGTATTATTGATGGTGGTCATTATTGTGGACGTGTCAGGGTTGATAAAGAATTTTGATAAGAAAGCAATGGTGCAACGCTTCAACACCAGATAATATATCTTGATTATTACAGTCAACATTGAGATATTTATCTCAAAGACAGTTATTGACTTTAGCACAGTCGATATTATTCCATGTCGTACATTAAAAACTGAATATTGTGTAGTAAAAGAAAGTAAGGTTAACTGCATTCAGTTGGGTATGAAAGGCAGTAAGCCTATACTAAGAGTTAGAGTTTGGAAGTCAAAGGATAGCAGTAAGGGGCTTGAATTTGATAGATCCTGTGGTAGAATCTCGAAGAATGCTTTCTATTTAATTGATAGTAATCGTTATTACTGAGTTCATAATCAGAGACAATTCAGTAATTTATGAGATAGCTTAAGATAGCTTTTAACGATACTATCTTTTCTATAGGGGTAGTTTTTCATTTTCTTTTTTCCTCTTATGTATAACGTATAAAGTAGCATCTATCTGAAGGAAGAAGCTTATCAATTGATGAGTAAGAGGGTTCGATCCCCTTTAGATGCTATCCCTAAGTTGATGGACACAACTTAGGAAATCTCCAGAATCACACTTTTATATTTTTCCAAAGATAAAAGAAGCTTACACACTATAGTAGAAACTGCATCCTCCCCTAAGTTTGCAGTTCGGTAGGGTGTAAGCTTCTTTTATATTATATGGAGAATAGTGATCTTTGGGTATATGAAAAATCTAAGTTTTAAAATAAGAAAATGGGGGTAGATACCAAATGAAGAAAAACCAAAACACATTTATAATGATTTTTATGGCGATTGCTTGTTTCCTGTTTACATACTTTGTATCTAATGGTAAATTGAATAACACAACGTCATTGTACAACTTAGTATTCCTTGGAATACTTGTAGTGCTTTATTATGTAGCTATTTGTGTAGGCTTTAAACGTATTGATAGGCTTACTAATCACTTTTTAATCTGTATTGATATTATTAAGCAGTCTAAGAAAGATGCAAGTTTGTCAGTACCTGATAAGGTAAAGTTGATGCATGGATTTGATCCAATAGATACTAAGCTTTCTTCTTTCCTTTCAGATTTGTTGAACAGCCAGAGTGGTATTTGTGATATTGATGACTATGTAAATGAGGATGAAATTGGTACAATCATAAGAAAGTGGTTTCTAGACTTAGTTCCGGATGTTATGACGTCTATGGGTATTTTAGGAACGTTTGTAGGTCTGGTATGGGGTATGAAATCTTTTAATATGACAGATTTTAATGTAATGACAGAATCAGTTGCATCTCTTATTGATGGTATTAAGGTAGCATTCCTTACTTCCATTTATGGTCTGGTTATGTCGATTGCCTTTTCCTATGGAATGAACAAGGGGTATTCGAAACTTATTGATACTATGCAGGAGTTTTTGGATAGATTTCATGCTGATGTAATCCCACCAGCAGATAGAGATGCTCAGGATAAGATGGTTCATACGCAGAAAGGTCAGTACGAAGCTATTCGAGCTATCAGTGCTGAGTTTACAAATCAGATGTCTAGTGGGTTTAGTGCGAGTATAGCACCAACATTACAGAAAATTGATCAGTCATTGGATGTAGCATTGCGAGATATCTCTGAGAATCAGTCAATGTTCTTACAGGAAGTAGGAGAAAACTACAGGAAGATGGGTAATAGTACAGAGGCTTCAGAAAGGGTAGTTCAGATGATGCAAGAGGTTGTAAGCAGAAATGAAGAAATGTATGATGAACAGAAGAGGTTCTTTGGAGAATTGATAGCACAGCAGAATGAACTTCTTAAAAGTATTAAGAAGGAAGAGAAATAAGAAGTCTTACTGTTTACTGGGAGGTAACTATTATGCTAAATGTTTGGGTAAAAGGTTTTAGGAAAGATTGTATAATTACTCCAGGAATGTACTTTAACAGAGAAAAGGAAAAAGATTGGTTTAACAGAGAAGATGTTAGAGAGGTTATTAAAGAGATAGATAATACTATCGTAGTAAAAGATGAGTATCTGGAGTCTCCGGTATTTGGGGGTATGTCACCGGATAGATTATCTCAAGGTTGCAAAGCTGTAATACTCCTTTATATTAACCCTAAATGTAATGTATATGCTTCGAGGTGTGGTGATAATTGTTTTCCAAGTATTCTTAGGTTGGCTGAGAAGACGGATGTAGTAATTACATTACATAATATGCCTAATTTACCATTAACTGGGTTTAAAGCTAAGATGTTAGACAGCGGTTTAATTGTAAATGGTGGGAAGGAGTTGTTTTACGAATATGGTAGAATTTCAGGTCAGTTCTAAGACGTTTTCTTGTGATGTTTATCTTGAGAGGAGAATAACTATATTAAGAGGTGATTCAGGTACTGGTAAAACAAATCTTGTTGATTGTATAGCAGAGTTCTTAGCAGGTAGTACAGCAGTAGAAGTAGCTTCAGATATGGACTTTAGGGTAGTAGATGTAGTTAAGGATCCTCAAAAAGAGTGGGTAGGTTATTCTGATACTATAATATTAATGGATGATTCTGTGTATACTGAAATGCAGGACTTTGGTAATACAGTAAGAGATATCTTAATAAAGAATAATCTATATTTATTAATTATAAATAGGGTGGACATTCCTATTGGAGAAAAGATAAGTGTCTACTCTGAAGGTTTAGATTATTCAGCAAAAAGCATAAAAGTTATGATGTCTAAAAAGGAAGATCCTACAAAGCATTACTTAGTAGATTTCTTTAGGACATTAAAGACAGCTGACTTTGATGAGATACATGGTGTAGACTGTATTATTTCAGAAGATAAAAATGGTATATCTCAGTATATAGAAAACTTTAGTTCATATCCTTTGTTGAGGGCAGAAAGTAAGAATAATGTTTGTAAAACATTACGAGATGAGGACAAAGAATATGGGTATAAAGAAATATTCATTTTCGCAGATTCTGCATCTTTGGGAAGAAATCTCAATAATTTATTATACTTCTCTAAGTTTTTAAGTGTATACTATGATTTTGACTATGAGTGTTTCGAGTATATGTTACTTGAATCAAACTTATTAAAGGATCTGTGGAAGTTTGATTCTTCAGAAGCAAACTCTTGTGGTTCTTGGGAAGAGTATTATGGAAATACAATAGTAGATATTACTAATAAAACGTATT
>ERZ837380.704-NODE-704-length-48257-cov-7.751940_pt1 | contig 48257 bp, 38 predicted proteins | sample MGYA00519685_ERZ837380 | MGnify/ENA primary metagenome ERZ837380 (study PRJEB31850, sample SAMEA3708817) | human gut metagenome | biome: human gut; feature: human-associated habitat; material: faeces | place: China | collected 2014 ...
GAAGATAGACCTAGATATGTGAGGTTTACCACAAAAGCAAAATGCCCGTAGAGCCTATAAAATAAGGCTTTGCGGACATTTGAGAAGATATAAAAAGATAGTCAAAAAGACATATATAATTTTACTTACATAATAAGCAATATGTGACAACATGGTAATTATTGCTGTGCGAAGTTTGAGTAATGAATAAGAAATTTAATTTAAATAAGAGATATCTGCGGAACCATCTTCATGAATTGTGATCTGACGGATCACAGAACACACGAGGGCACGGTTTAGCGAGCTTTCAGCGGGCAGAGGAATGCCATGTGCTTCAAGGTCGTTTCGTACAGCATTAGTAAGAGCAGTTTCACATACCGAATGTGAAGTACATCCCCGCAGACCAAGCCGGTTATAGGTACCGCATCGAAAACGAACGGTACCGTTGCGGCATATACGGACCATGCTCCCACCACAGTCTGCACAGTGAAGCAACCCGGCAAAAAGATGTACATATCGTTTCTGTGGTTGTCTTGGCGCATGTGACAGCAGAGTGTTCACCCGGTCGAACAGTTCCGAAGACACGATTGCCGGGTGCGTTGCCTCTACCGTGATCCATTGTTCCGGAGGCAGGGGGAGTGCCTTTTTACTGCAGACTTGACGAAAAGAACGGTTTTGTACCATATTTCCGGTGTAGACCGGGTTGCGGAGAATGTTGCGCACGCTGCTGTATGTCCAGCCATTTCCGGGGCGTACGTTGGCATTGTGATAGGCCATTTCGTGCATTTGTTTGTAAAGAGAGGGACAGGGAATCTGCTCCTCATTTAATCGTTTCGCAATTTGTGATGCACCTATGCCGGACAGGTATTCGCAGAAGATTCGGCGGACGATTGCAGCGGCCGGCTCATCGATCAGCAATTTGTTATGATTGGATGGGGACTTGCGGTAGCCATACGCGGCAAACGCACCAATAAATTGTCCGGCACACTGCTTAGCGCGAAATGTCGAGCGTACCTTTGCGCTGATGTCCCGTGGATAAAATCCATTAAACATATTTTTGAGATCGATCATCATATCTTTACTCGTATCAATATCAAAAAAATCTTTATCTACAGCATCATCAATAGCAATAAAGCGCACTTTGTGCCCCGGAAAATATTCATGGACATAATGACTTGTTTTAACATTATTTCTTCCCAATCGCGACAGATCTTTCACCAAAACACCGCATATATGACCGGTTTCAATGTCTTGCAGCAGACGCAGAAAAGCCGGGCGGTCGTAGTTGGTCCCAGTGTAACCGTCGTCAATATACCAGCTATACGGTGTCAGTTCCGGGTGCGTCTTAGCATACTCGGAAAGCTTCAATTTTTGGTGCACGACACTTAAACTTTCTGCGCGGTCACCGTCCTCGCGGCTCAGTCTTATGTAAAACGCCCAACGGTTATTTCTCATAAGGATCCTCATTTCCGAAAGCTCTTTAGGAGCTTGTTGGTGATTAGTATTACTATATGACAGGCGGCTGCAGCAAATACATAGATATATGTAAATAATTACATTAATTTCATGGATTTTATTCGAAATATGGTGTATGCTAGAACAGATGCGAATGAAAAGCATAATGGCTGCGTGTGTGATAGAACACATCAAAGAGCCAAGAGATATCAATACATAGGAGGTTTGAGAATGATGAAAAAATGGGTAAAAATGGGGTTGATGGTGGTGCTTGCGAGCTCGCTTTGCGTCAGCATGACAGCTTGTAAGAGCGACAAAAAGGCGAACAATTCTGCCGTTCAAAAGGAAAAAGCTGTGAAAAACAACACAGACGCAGATAAGCAGAAGACATATACGCTGTTTTTGGGAGAGCAGTATGAGCTGGAGGAAAAAGAAAAAGCGGAATATGTGATCGCAGATACCTCAGTAGCCTCTGTGTCACCGGAGGGGATTGTCCACGCTTGCAAAGCAGGAAAAACGACGATTACTGTGACTAAGGATGGCAAAAAGAGCAGCAGTGCATTAAAGATCAAAAAGCGCGGCATGGTGTATCCGACATTTACGATGATGAAAGGTGAGAAGTTACCGATTCTTTTTAGTAATAAAGAAAGCGGTGTCAGCTGGACAAGCGCAGATGAAACGATCGCCACCGTTGATGCAGATGGTGTTGTTACCGGTAAAAAGGTTGGCACGACAACGATCTACGGAAAGGGCGCAGAGCACACATATCGTTGTGATCTGACAGTCAACAAAAAGATTAAAAATATTGTGTATCTGACCTTTGATGACGGACCAAATCGTTATACGACACCGAAGGTTTTAGACATTCTAAAGGAAAATAATGTCAAGGCAACCTTTTTTGAGTTGAAACCGGCGAAAAAAGATTTTGATCTGACGAAACGCGTGATCGACGAGGGACATACCCTTGCTATGCATGGTTATCAGCATAAATATAACATCGTTTACAAGTCCAAGAAAGTGTACAAGCAAAATTTGGATAAGCTTCGCAATCTTTTCTTTAAGAAATACGGTGTTTGGTGTACGTTAAGCCGTTTTCCGGGAGGAAGTTCTAATACGGTCAGCCGATATAATCCGGGAATTATGACGAGAATCACCAAAGATATTTCCAGCTGGGGTTATCATTATTTTGATTGGAATGTTGCTTCCTGCGACTCGGACACGGCTAAAAATGCAAATGATGTGTATCGCAACGTGACTACAGGACTGATAAAAGGTCGGGGAAATGTTGTGTTAATGCATGATTTTTATAAGAATGATAAGATGCTTGGAGCATTAGATAAGATCATCAAATATGGTAAAAAGCATGGTTATACATTCCTGCCGCTGACGGCAAGTACGACGGAAGTGCATCATAAAGTGAACAATTAATATAGAAATGACGATGCTTTTTAGTCAGCATGTGGAAGAAGTGGGGCGGCACAAAGATAGTGTTCAATGAGCGATACGCTCCCCACGCAGCGTCAAATGACAATGCGACAACCGGTTTTTTGGTATCAACGCAATAAATCGGCAGTTCCTTGTTATGTATCAAACTGTTTGACATGACAGATTTATCTGCAGGCAGTTTTTTCTGGCTGTACACGATTGCCAGACTTGCGATCAGAATAACAGAAAGTGTAAATAATCCGGTCCCGATAAAGGATCGGATTTTTTGCTGTTCTTGTCGGAAATATTCTTCATCCAATTTCATAATCATCTAACATCCTTTCCTACTACAATATAGTTACTCAAACTTCGCACATCAAAAATTATCATGTTGTCACATATTGCTTATTATGTCAGTAAGACAATAACTAATTTGCAGCCAATAACGTAAATTATTCTGCCATCAAGAAACTAAGACAATTGCCGTAGAGCGCAGTGTTTTTACGTAATTTCTTGTTTTGTTAGGTCTCTGATGAATACATGCCTGAAGGAGTGTCTGAGATGTCCCGGTTTAGCAAGGTATCATCCATTTTTGGACGGGACGCTTTCGCTACGATGCGCTACGTCACGTTACTTAATGTCTCTGAAATACGAGACATAAGTAACGACGAGCGCAAAGTCCCTTTCAAAAATGATGAATACCTTGCTTCCGGGACTTCGAGTTTCCGTAAGGCATGTAAATCATACATCAGAGACAACAAAATCTAGAAATCACTAAAAACGTAAATGCGGCAAGGCAATTTCTATAGATCCCTTATGGCAGAATTCAGTCTCTGGGAACTGCAAAATGTATAGCAGCTTTTGACATAATAAGCAATATGTGGTTAGAACATAACAGTGGGTATGCGAAGTTTGGGGATGAGATTCGTAAAATGTTATGTTTGCTCTTGACATTTTGGTAGAATGATACTAATATATTTTCTAGATGTTGTTAGCAGTCGTAAGAGTAGAGTGCTAACAAGGACGGACGCATCTGGCGGTGATGCGGCGGATCAGTGTCTCGGCGCACTTGACACAGGGTTCGTTTTTTATAGGAAAGTGTGCAGAAACGAGGATTATTATGCAGAGCAGAACAGGTAGCTTATCAATTGAATCTGAAAATATGTTTCCGATCATTAAGAAATGGTTGTATTCTGACCATGACATTTTTCTTCGTGAGTTAGTTTCAAATGGCTGCGACGCCATTACTAAGTTGAAGAAGTTAGAAATTATGGGCGAATATGATATGCCGGAGGATTACAAGGCACAAATACAGGTCGTTGTTGATCCGGATGCTAAGACAATTTCTCTGACAGACACCGGTCTAGGTATGACGGCAGATGAAGTGGACGAGTACATCAATCAGGTTGCCTTTTCCGGTGCAACGGATTTCTTAGAGAAATACAAGGATAAAACGAACAAAGAGCAGATCATAGGTCACTTTGGACTGGGATTTTATTCTGCGTTTATGGTATCTGACAAAGTTACGATCGACACGTTGTCTTGGCAGAAGGATGCTACACCGGTTCGCTGGGAATCGGAAGGCGGTATTAATTTTGAAATGTCAGACGGCACAAAAGATACTGTTGGTACAACGATCACCCTGTACCTTTCCGAGGACAGCTTAGAGTTTGCGAATGAGTATCGTGTCAGAGAGATTTTGGACAAATATTGTTCCTTTATGCCGGTTGAGATATTCCTTTCCAAAGCAAACGCAGAGCAGGAATATGAAACGATCGATGCAGCCGATGTTCGTGAAGATGATGTTGTTGTAGAGACGATCGTAGAGGAAGCGAAGACTGAAGAACGCGAAAATGAAAATGGCGAGAAAGAGATGGTCGAGGTCAGCCCTCGTAAAGAAAAGGCAAAGATTAATAAACGTCCGGTTTCTATTAGCGATACGAACCCACTTTGGATGAAACATCCAAATGAGTGTACCGATGACGAGTACAAGGACTTTTACCGCAAGGTATTTAACGATTACAAGGAGCCATTGTTCTGGATTCATTTAAATATGGATTATCCATTTAACCTCAAAGGTATTTTGTACTTCCCGAAGGTTAATACAGAATATGATAATTTAGAGGGTGTTATCAAGCTTTACAACAATCAGGTATTTATTGCAGATAATATTAAGGAAGTGATCCCAGAGTTTTTGATGCTTCTCAAAGGTGTGATCGATTGTCCGGATCTGCCGCTTAATGTATCCAGAAGTGCATTGCAGAATGACGGATTTGTAAAGAAGATTTCGGATTATATTACGAAGAAAGTAGCCGATAAGTTGTCCGGTATGTTCAAAGTAGACCGTGAGAATTATGAGAAATATTGGGATGATATCAGCCCATTTATCAAGTATGGCTGCTTAAAAGATCAGAAATTCCGCGAAAAAATGACGGATTATCTGATATTTAAGGATTTGGACGGTAAGTACATCACCTTGCCGGATTATATCGAAGAGGCTAAGAAAAACGAGCCTGCAAAAGAAGAGACAGAGAGTACAGAAGCAAAGAGCGATGAAACAGCAGATGCCGAGAATGGTGCGGATGCTGATAATGCAGACAAGGAAGAAGAACCGACAACGGTATACTACGCAACAGATCTGCAGCAGCAGAGCCAGTATGTCAATCTGTTCAAGGAGCAGGGATTGAATGCGGTCGTATTAACACATACGATCGATCAGCCGTTTATTTCACAGTTAGAACAGGGAGATCTGAAGGTGAAATTCCAGCGTATTGATGCAGATCTGACGGATACGATGAAAGATGAGGAAGACGAGGATACATTAAAAGCGCAGACGGATGCGTTGTCTGAAATCTTCAAAAGAGCATTGGGTAAGGATCAGCTTGAAGTAAAAGTACAAAAACTCAAGAATGAAAAGATCTCCTCAATGATTACATTGTCAGAAGAAATGCGTCGTATGCAGGATATGATGAAAATGTACAGCATGGGCGACATGGGCATGGGTGGCCTCGGAGGAGGAGAGACATTAGTGCTCAATTCATCGAATGCTTTAGTGCAGTATATTTTGGAGCACAAAGATGGCGAGAATGTGGATATGTTCTGCAAACAGTTGTATGATCTGGCGATGTTAGCGCATAAGCCACTTGCAGCAGATGAAATGACAGAATTTGTAGCACGCAGCAACGAGATCATGATGCTGCTTGCTAAATAAAAGGGACCATGATGTTGGTCGGCAGCTAATAGAAGAATGTAGTAACAATGGGGACGGCGTGTATGCGTTGTCCCTTTTTTACTTTATAGGAAACTTCTCGTTTCCTATAAAGTAAAAAACGCTCCGCGAGGATGCTTTGCCACCTTACTCCTAAAATCTAAAATATTTATAAATTTAAAATAAAAAGATTGACTACTGGTCATTTTTGTAGTAGTATACAGCAAGAGTTAAAAATGACTGTCAGTCATTTTTGATATTTATTCTCAATAAGGACCGGATTGTCATGGTATCCAGATGCTTTTGACAGCATGGTTTATTAAGATTTAGGAGGGATTGGATGATTAACATTGGCAAGTGGATCACAAAACACAAGAATATCATTCTTGTTATTGCGTTTATCCTGCTGATTCCGGCTGGAATCGGATATGTCAGTACACGTGTGAATTATGATGTACTTAGTTATCTGCCGGAGAGCTTGGAGACGATCAAGGGACAGGATATTCTGGTGGATGAGTTCGGTATGGGAGCGTTTTCCATGGTAGTCGTGGAAGATATGCCGATGAAAGATGCAGCAAAGTTAGAGAAACAATTAGAAAGTATCGATCATGTCAAAGATGTTTTATGGTATGACGATGCAGTGGATATTTCGGTGCCGACCGAAATGATTCCGGAAGATCTGCGAAAAGCATTCTTTAACGGAAAAGCGACGATGATGATCGCGTTGTTTGACGATACGACATCGGCAGATGATACGATGGATGCGATCACGCAGATACGTAAAGTCGTAGGCAAGAATGTTTATGCAAGCGGAATGTCCGGTGTAGTTACTGATATTAAGAACCTGGCATTGCAGGAAATGCCGATCTACGTCGTGATTGCAGGTTTGCTGTCACTGGTAGTCTTGTTCTTGACAATGACTTCCTTTGTGACACCATTGATCTTCTTGTTGAATATAGGAATGGCAATCGTATTTAACTTAGGAAGTAATGTTTTCTTAGGAGAAATATCCTATATCACGCAGGCGTTAGCCGCGGTGCTTCAGTTGGCGGTGACGATGGATTATTCCATCTTCCTGTTAGAGAGTTACGAAGCGAACAAGGAACGATATGAAGGCGACAAGAAACGCGCCATGGCACATGCGATCAGCAATACGTTTACATCGATCACGGCAAGTTCGATCACAACGGTTGCAGGATTCGTAGCACTTTGTTTTATGACGTTTAAGCTTGGCGCTAATATCGGTATTGTAATGTCTAAGGGTGTTGTTATTGGTGTGATTGCTTGTGTAACGGTACTTCCGGCAATGATCCTTACCTGTGATAAAGCGATTGAGAAGACGACGCACAGATCACTGATCCCATCCTTGGATAAACTATCACATGGCATTGTCAAGGGACGTTATGTAGCATTGCTGTTGTTCCTGATCGTGTTAGTACCGGCAATACACGGTAATAATAATTACAAGATTTACTATAATATTGATCAGTCTTTGCCGAAGAACATTCCAAGTAATGAGGCGAATGAGAAATTAAAGAAGGAGTTTAATATGAGTAACATGCATATGATCCTTCTGAAAGATGGTCTTTCTGCCAAAGAAAAGAGTGCGATGAGCAAGGAAATTGAAAAGGTAGATGGTGTGAAATGGGTGATCGGTTTGAACTCGTTAGTAGGTTCCAATGTACCGGAGTCTATGATACCGAACAATATCAAGAAGATGCTCAAGACAGACAATTATGAACTGGAATTTGTAAGCTCTGATTACAGTTCTGCTACTGATGAGGTAAATTCTCAATTAGCAAAGATTGACAAGATTGTCAAAAAATACCAAAATGATGGTATGGTGATCGGCGAGGCGCCAATGATGAAAGATTTGCAGGATGTAACGGATGTCGATCTCAAGACAGTAAATAATATTTCCATCCTGGCGATCTTTGTTATCATCTTGATCACGTTTAAGTCGATTTCCATTCCGGTGATCTTGATCTCGGTCATCGAATTTGCGATTGCATGTAATATGGCAGTACCGTTTTATACGAATACGTCGCTTCCGTTTGTGGCGAGTATCGTTATCGGTACGATCCAGCTTGGAGCGACCGTAGATTATGCGATTTTGATGACAAGTCGATATCATAAAGAGCGAACGGAACGTGGACAGAGTAAGAAGGATGCAATCCGCATTGCGCATGAGACATCGATCAAGTCGATCCTTACCAGTGGATTGTGCTTCTTTGCCGCAACCTTTGGTGTATCGGTATATTCGCAGGTAGATATGATCGGATCGATCTGTACACTGCTTTCACGTGGTGCGATCATAAGTATGATCGTTGTTATCTGCGTTCTGCCGGCAATGCTTTGGATCTTTGATGGTGTGATCAAACGCACATCTTGGAACATGATCAAGGCAAATGTAGCAAAGAGAGATGCAGAGAAGAAATGATGGAAACAGATATCAAACATTTTGGAATGAATGATATCGAGATGCAGGAAAATGCAAACAGCAAATAAGGAGGAGCATTATGCGACAAATGAGTGGAAAGAAACGTGTAGTAATGACAGGAATCAGTAGTTTATTGGTTGCCGGGCTGGTTGTCGGAAATATAGAATATGCGACACATACGTATCGATACGACAGCAAGGTGCAGGCAATGGCTGCTAACAATAAAGTAGTAGAGCAGACAGCAAGTTTTGCGTCATCTAAGAAAAAGAGTACCGTCAGCAAAGAGGAAACCGTATACGCAACCTTGGATGCAAACGGTGGTGTGACGGATGTCATTGTATCCGACTGGCTCAAAAATTCCGGACAGGTAGATGGTGTCAAAGATAGCTCTACATTGAAGGATATTACAAATACAAAGGGCGATGAGAAGTTTACACAGAGTGGTGACAGTCTTACCTGGGATACTTCCAAAAACGACATTTATTATCAGGGAACAGCAGAAAATAGCGAGCTTCCGGTTGGTATGCAGATCACTTATAAACTGGATGGTGAGAAAGTAGCTCCAAAAGATATCGTTGGCAAGAGCGGTAAGTTAGAGATGACGATCAAGTATTCTAACACATCTAAGAAACAGGTTACGGTAGCAGGTGAGAAGAAAGATATTTACACACCATTTTTGATGGCAACCGGTATGATCCTTCCGGTCGATAAATTCGACAATATTGATATTGACAATGGTAAGGTATTATCTGAGGGAGAAAACAACATTGTGATCGCATATGGTATGCCGGGTCTGTCTGAGAGCTTGGACTTGAAAAATGTTGATCTTGGAGATGATGTGGATGTCGATACCGATGAGTTAAACGACAAGATTACGGACTCTGTTAAGATCACAGCCGATGTCAAAGATTTCTCTATGAGCCAGACTTATACGGTAGCAACGGCAGACTTATTTAAGGATATCGATATTGACAGTGTGGACGATCTTGATAAATTGGATGACAAGATCGATGACATGAAAGATGCCGGCGAGCAGCTGGTAGATGGCACTAAGTCTTTGAAAGACGGATTAAATACATTGAATAAGAACTTTGCAACGTATGCGAAGGGGATTAAGTCTGCCAATAAGGGAGCAAAGACATTGAACAAAGGTGCTAAATCTTTGAAGAAAGGAACCAATGCGTATACAAAAGGAACCGATCAGTTGTTAAAGGGTGTCAACTCTTATGTAAAAGGTGCCAAGTCACTTGGTCAGGGTGTAAATTCCTATACCGACGGTGCAAAACAGATTGCCGATGGATTAAATACACTGGACAAATCAACCAAGACATTTCCGAAACAGTACAAGACATTCGGTGATGGCGTACAGACCTTCGTTGGTGCAGTAAGCAAGATGATGACCGAGGAAAACATGAAGCAGCTTACCGATGGAACCGCAGCATTAAAAGCTGGTGTGAAATCTGTGGATGATGGTGTAGGGCAGTTACAGGCGGGCATGAAACAGGTGAATGGACTGGTAGAGAATGCATTGCAGCAGCAAAATGAGCTGAAAGCACTTCTTGCTAATGACAGCCTGACAGCAGAGCAGAAAGCAGCGGTCAAAGAAGCACTCACAGCATTGAGCAGCGTAGATATCGTCACAAATGGTAAGGCAGATGGCGAATATGATAAAGATGGCAAAGCAGATCTTGCAGCCGGTCTTGCAAGTATCAAGGCTGCTACAGACACAAAATCCAAGGAGCAGAACCTATACAACGGTGCAGCAGCATTAGATACAACAGCACAGACGATGTCCGGATATGCTGCACAGCTTAGAGGAAGTGCAACACAGCTTTTGGATGGTGAGAAAACTGTACGTGACGCAATTACTCAGATCAGCACCAATATTACAAAGCTTTCAAAGGGTGGCAAGACACTTACAGCGAACAACAAGAAGTTAAAGAGTGGTGCAGCTGCGATCGTAAAGAATTCATCAACGATCACGACGAACAGCAAGAAATTAACGAAGAACAGTTCTGTATTGCGCAAGGGTGTCAAACAATTGGCAGCAGGAACTAAATCCTTGTTTGCAGGCACAAAGCAGCTTGACAAGGCTACAGGAACGGTATCGAGTGGTATTTCCAAGCTGTATAAAGGTTCTGATAAATTGAATGACGGAATGAATACCTTCAAGAAAGATGCCATTGATAAGTTGGCGACAACGATCACGGATGTAACAGATGGCCTGGACGGAACAATTGACCGTATAAAAGGTATTCAGAAAGCTTCTGAGGATTACCAGAGTTTCTCCGGAATTGACAACGACATGAACGGAAGTGTAAAGTTTGTATTGTCAACACAGGAAGTTAAGAAAGATGAGTAATATATTAAGGGGGTGGACGCATGAGTAAGATCGATCAAAAAAAGCGAGAGAAGAAAGAAGCACTTCTGCTCTCTGCATTTGAATTGTTCACAGAAAAAGGAATTCAAAATACGTCCATCTCTGAAATTGTAAAACGGGCAAAGATGGCGAAAGGTACTTTTTATCTTTATTTCAAAGATAAATTTGACATTCGCGATCAGTTGATCGCAAGACAGGCGAGTGCATTGTTTGACCGAGCTAATGAAGAACTCAAATTGAATGATGAGTCCAATTGGGTCAGCTTAGAGGAGTGTATTGTAGCACTTGCAACACATATTGTTGATCAGCTCAATGAGAGCCCTGTATTATTACGATTTATTTCTAAAAACTTAAGCTGGGGTGTTTTTTCAAATATTCGTATTGCCGGTATGTCCAATCGGAACTGCATGGATATCTTCGAGGAGCTGCTAAAGCAGTCCGGGCGCAAATTTCGACAGCAGAATTTAATGATCTTTATGATTGTTGAATTGGTAAATGCAACCTGTTATAATGTTATTCTACAGAAGCAACCGGTCACCCTGGAAGAGTTAAAGCCGGAGTTAAATACGGCGATCTGTGGCATTATCAGCCAATTTGAGATCGCGGATACGGAACAGGAGTAGTGGCTCCTTAGAATAAAGTGGTATTGTATTTGGCGAGGCGCTGGAAATGGAGAAAATAATGGGCGAGATAATGCAGGAGCATGTAGATCGTCTGATGATGCTTGGAACATTATCAGCAGACGAATTTACAGAACTGTTGCGATATCGCAATGCGGAGACAACCGAGTATCTGTTTCAAAAGGCAGAAGAGGTTCGAAAACAGCAATTTGATAAGGAAGTCTATCTGTGGGGTAGACTTCCTTTTTCTAATTACTGCAAAAATGATTGCAACTACTGTGGGTTAAGACGCAGTAATCGTTTTGTGAAGCGGTATCGTATGAATATGAAAGAAATATTACAGTATTGTCACGAGGGTTATAGGCAGGGAATTCGCAATTTTTTGCTGGAAAGTGGGACAGATTTTTATTTTTCGGAGGCAAATTTTGCAGAAATTGTGGATGCGGTACATAAGCATTTCCCGGACTGTACGATCATATTGAATGTGGGGGATCATACCAAAGCGGCATATTTACATTGGATGCATTTAGGTGCCGGAGCAGCTATGCTTAGCCATGATGCCTCGAATGAATTACAATTCAAGAGGCTGCACTCTGCTAATATGTCGTTACTTCGGCGCAAGCAGGGAATGTGGGAACTGCAGGAGATGGGATATCATACAGGAACAGGATTTTTGGTCGGAACACCTTATCAGACGATAGAGAATGTATCTGAAGATCTGCTGTTTATGAAGCAGTTTATGCCACAGATGATACAGGTCGCACCATTTTTGGCAGCAAAACATACGCCATTTGAACGGGAACGCGGTGGTAATGCGGATATGGTATTATACTTGATGGCAATTGCAAGATTGATGTTTCGGGGAAGTATCCTTATTGCAGATCCGAGTTTGGAACAGGCGATGCACGATGGACGGAAGAAGGCACTGCAGGCGGGGGCTAACGCTGTTGTTGTTGATATTGTTGACGAGGCATTGCGCGGTGCATACGCCGTTTATGATGAGCACACTATTCATCGTCAGCAGGAGACGATCAAGTCTTTCGAACAGCAGATCCGGGAAAAAGGTTATGAAGTCGTCCGAAAGGCCATCATGTAATTCCCAAAAGTAAGGTAGAAGACAGCAGCGAGTGAAGAACGAAGATGGAAACATCTAATGTCAATTATCGAAAATATAAGAAACAGATCATGGTGAGAGAGAAATATGAGAAAGAGAAAGATGATTGTTTGCGCATTAGAGGAAGAGTGGATCGCAAGATTGTTGGAGCGATTGAGCCAGGAAGAATGGCAGACTCAGATGATCGATCATGCAGAGACGTTATGGGAGGTGCAGGCTCCGTGCTCGGCCATTATGATACAGGAAGAAGAGTTGACGGAGGCGTATCGATGGAGAACGAAAGATGCAGGTGACAGTATATGTCTGCAGGCTTTTCAAGAATTTGCGGAATGGCAGAAGGTACCAATTATCGTGATTTTACAGCAAAGAGATGATCGGTTGGAAGAACAGCTTTTGCGAGCCGGAGCTGCAGAATGTGTCTGCCCGGAGCAGTCGACCGATCTGGCAGCCTGTCGTATAGCACGGGCGGTGTCGAAAAATGTCGTATCAGATGTGCCGATGACGGAATGGGAACGTGTTATAGTGGATAGCGAGGGTGGACAAGTTCAGATTGACGGGTATTCTATTCATATGTCGAGAGAGGAATGTATATTGTTGAAGCGGTTGCTGCAGGCAGAGGGAGCTGTGGTATATCGGGATGAATTGGTGGAGAATTTATGGAGCGAAGTATCTGTGCACAGCCGGAGAAGATTGGATGGTGTTGTGCAGCGGGTGCGCAAACGTTTATATGGAACAAGGCTTTTTATTGTGTCCAAATATGGAAAAGGGTATTATCTGCAGTATCATAAAGAGGAAAATGGTTCTTGTTTTGTATGATTTCAGAGTCGCGTTAAGTATCGTATCTATTGTGGATGATTTGAGGAGAACAGCTTAAAGCATACAAAGGGCATGATTGACGGATTTTTTGAGAAGGAGTAAAATAGATGATATCAGGAGGAATAGGATCATGAATATATTGACTTGGGATGGCCTTGCTGACATTGATTCGTTCCATGGAGAAAGAGTTATGATCATTGATGACAATGAAATTAATCTGGAAGTCATGCAGACAATATTTAATGATTTTGGATTGCATACAGATGCGTTTGTGAGTGGACAGAAAGCATTAGAAAGCTATCAGAATAGTGAACCGTTTTCATATCAGTTTATATTGATCGATCTGAATCTATACGGTATGGATGGTTATGATATAGCAAAGTTCATTCGTAGTGCAGACAGGCAAGATAGTAAAGAGATTCCAATATATGCTGTTACTGCTAATTTACTTCCCTCAGCGAAAATGAAAGCAACTGAATGTGAGATGAATGGATATGTTGACAAACCGGTAAATTATGCAGCATTGTTAGAGATGATCCATAGCGTGTTGGGCGTATAAATTTACTCACACTTCACACATCCAAAGATGCTGTCGGATTATATATTGCTTACGATATCAAGGAATATTGAGGATTTGGAGGACAAATAAAAAGTGAGAAAAACTGGACCATTACGTGTGATTATTGATGTCAAAGGAATGGCAGAGGTGGATGAGGAAGATCTGAAGCAGCAAATTGTCGTACTGCAGGAACATTTTCTCTTTAATACGTTAAATGCGATCAAAGGGGCTGCGATATTAGAGAAGGTATTGCTGCCGGAGCTGCTGGATGGTTTTTCGGACTGCCTGCGTTATCAGTTTCAATGTTTTCGCGTCAATAAAACAGTATCTTTTCGTGAGGAAAGAAAGTTCATGCGAACGTATTTGTCCATGGAAAACTATCGGTTTCAGGGGATGACGATACTGTGGGATGTTGGTGCCTGCAATCTGAAAGTGCCGCCGATGGGGATTGCATTATATGCGTCGCGTGCTGTCAATGAGTGTATGTCGACCAGAAGACGTCAAATTGAAATTCTTGGTGGGGTTTGTCAAAATAAGTATATTCTTACCATTCGCAATTCGTATGAGGAGTTATCAAAAAAGGAAGCGGACGAAGGTGAGCTGATACGTCAAAAATTGAGAATATGGTGGAGCTTTTCGGTAGAAGGAGATATTAGCTGGGAGATTGAAGGTGATGAAATGGTTGTAACATTTGCATTACCGATAGAGGCGGAAGGTCAGAATACCTAAACATCTCGGATCGATGGATCTTGATTAAAATTTGATGGAAGGAATGTAGGGATGGTATGAAAACGATCATTGTCGATGATGAGATCATGGCGATCAAATTAGTGCGTAACTATTTAGAGCGTGACAAGCGTGTAGAGATTGTCGGAGAGTGTCTTGATGCAGGGGAGGCACTGCAGTGTGTTCGGGAGCGTGCCGTCGAGGCGGCATTCTTAGATATATGTATACATGGTTGTATGGATGGTGTTGAATTGGGTAAAAAGTTAAAGGAACTCAATCCACAGATCGTGTTGATCTATACAACAGGTAATGCACAGTACGTTGACAATGCAATTGATGTAGAAGCGGACTTTTATTTGATGAAGCCATTAAATGCGGCAGAACTCACTTTTGTCGTCAAGAAGGCGAATGAACTTGCTTTACAGAGAAATAAAAGAATCTTTGCAAGAACGTTTGGACATTTTGATCTGTATATTGATGGGAGTCCGGTTATGTTTCGCAGTGCGAAAGCAAAAGAGCTGTTGGCTCTTTTGGTGGATCGAGAAGGAGGTACTGTGACGACAGATCAGATCATTGGAACATTGTGGGAGAACCGTCCGAACGATGAAGCAACGCAGAGCTTATGCAGCAAGATCGGTAAAACATTGATCAATGAATTAAAACAGTATGGTGTAGAGGATATTATCGTGTCAGGAAGAGGCATCAAACGTCTTAATACGGATCTGCTGGAATGCGATTTGTACCGTCTATTACAGCGTGAACAGGATGCGCAGGACGCATTTGCGGGAGATTATATGCTGGAATATAGCTGGGCAGAAGATCGAATGGCATCATTAAGCCGATTTTTACAAAATTAAATATCCCAACTTCCCATACCTCAAATCCTACACAACCACATATTGCTTATTATGTCGATGGTTTAATTATATTTTGCAGCTGATATATAGTGGGTCCTGCCATCAAAAAACTATAGAAATTGCCTTGCCGCAATTAGTTTTATAGTGATTTCTAAATTTTGTTGTCTCTGATGATTGATTTACATGCCCTTCGGAAACTCGAAGTCCCGGAAGCAAGGTAATCATCATTTTTGAAAGGGACTTTGCGCTCGTCGTTACTTATGTCTCGTATTTCAGAGACATTAAGTAACGTGACGTAGCGCATCGTAGCGAAAGCGTCCCGTCCAAAAATGGATGATACCTTGCTAAACCGGGACATCTCAGACAATCCTTCAGGCATGTATTCATCAGAGACTTAACAAAATAAGAAATCAACTAAAAACTCTGCGTTCTTCGGCAATTGTCTTAGTTTTTTTGATAGCAGGATAATTTATGTTATCGGCTGCAAAATAGCTATTATTTTATCGACATAATAAGCAATATGTGGTTTTGGAATAACTTTCGATATGGGAAGTTTGCGTTAAATATACATTTTTTTTCAAAAAAACCCTCTAATTCCATTTCAATTCCATTTGAAATCCATAGTAATGCTAATTCAGGTTCTATAATTAGACATGGAAACTGAAAAAAAGCAATGGGATGTCGATTCTAAACAATTGATAGGGACTAGGAGGACAAAATGAAAGATGATATCCGTGTTATACTGGCAGACAACAACGTACAGGACAGAGAAAGCAAAAAACGATTATTAAATGAACAGGGAATCCAAGTAGTGTACGAAACAGGAGACGGAAAAAAGCGCTGGAAAACATTAAAAAGTTAAAGCCGGATGTTGTAGTCATGGATATGATCTTACCGGGAGTAGACGGTTTGGAAATATTAGAAGAATGCAGAGAATTTACAGAGTACAAGCCTTTGTTTATCATTGCCACGGCACTTCGACGCGAGGGATTGATCGAACAGGCATTAGCACAGGGAGCAAACTATTATATGATGAAACCGTTATCAGCAACGATGTTGATCAAACGGATCAGACAGATCGCAGCCAGTGTAGGCGAAGGGGAAGAGGGACAAGCTGCAGTACATAACAGCGAAGAAAAGCAGATTGTATCCGTGCCGGAGTATACGGATACTGTGAAGGAAGATTCAAAGAAAACGATAAGACAGGTTGTGAAACCTACAGAACATTTGATCAAAGATCCGTCGGATAAATACACCGGCAATCTGGAGATTGACATTACGAATATATTGCTGGAGATCGGAATGCCGGCACATATCAAGGGTTACCAATATATTCGTGAAGGCATTATGATGTCTTTTGCAGATCAAAATATGTTGCACTATATTACAAAATTTTTGTATCCAACCATTGCAAAAAAATATCATACTTCTTCCAGCAGTGTAGAACGGACGATCCGTCATGCGATAGAAGTTGCATGGCGCAGAGGGAATATGGAGACATTAGAGCACGTGTTTGGAAATACGATCTCTGCAAATCGCGGCAAACCGACCAACTCAGAATTTATGGCACTTTTGACGGATAAACTGCGTTTAGAGTATCGTATGCGTGAGGCTTGCTGATCGATCCGAATGTGAAAGACACACGATCTGTAAATCCTGCTGAGCGTGTTATGCGGCAGAAAATGGCAGTATAATAGGTACAAACTTGACGGAATAGCGTAAAATAAGGTATAGTAATAGAGTTGTCGTTAATAGATGACTCTATTACTTTTTTGTGTATACACGTATGCACGGGTACGATGACACGCCCCTCTGTTTGGTTGGATATACATAGGATAGCTGAGTGCTCGGAGGGGAACTATAGAAGGAGGTACTAGCAAATGAAAACAAATTCAATGATGTCGATAGATGATGCATTAGATGCAAAATTTAATGAACTTGTTGTAAGTTGTATGAAATCAGGAGCGATCGACCTAAACTTATATCAGGAATATGATGTAAAGCGGGGACTGCGTGACAGCAATGGCAAAGGTGTATTGACCGGATTGACTGAGATTTCAGATGTAACAGGATATCGTGTTGTAGATGGTGTCAAGGAGCCGGCTGATGGTATGTTGTACTATCAGGGGTATGATGTCAAAAACTTAGTTGGAGATGGCATTGATAAACGATTTGCCTTTGAGGAAACAACATATTTGCTATTGTTCGGTTATCTGCCTAATAAAGAGCAATTGGAAGTTTTCCATGGGATCATTGCGGGCTTGCAAGAACTGTCCGGACAATTTGTGCGTGATGTTATTATGAAGGCGCCAAGTGCAAATCTGATGAACGGATTGCAAAAAAGTGTCTTGACTTTGTACTCTTACGATGCTAATCCGGATGATATTTCGGTATCCAACGTACTTCGTCAGTCATTGCAGTTAATTGCGAAACTGCCATTGATCGCAGTTTACAATTACCATGCATACAGACATTTTCACTTCTTTGACAGTTTGGTGATCAAGCCTGCTAAACCGGAGCTTTCGACGGCAGAAAACATTTTGCAGATGTTACGTCCAAATGGAAAGTATACTCCATTAGAAGCACGTGTACTCGATGCTGCTCTTGTGCTTCATGCAGAGCATGGTGGTGGTAATAACTCGACATTTACCAATCACGTAGTAACGTCTTCGGGTACAGATACCTATTCGGCAGTCGCAGCATCCATTGCATCTTTGAAAGGACCGCGTCATGGTGGAGCTAATTTGAAAGTGCAGCAGATGTTTGCAGATCTTCATGAGCATGTTACGGATCTGGAAGATGACGATCAGATTCAGGAATATTTGCAGGCAGTACTTCGTGGAGATGCTTTTGATCATTCCGGTCTGATCTATGGTATGGGGCATGCGGTTTACACGTTGTCCGATCCGCGAGAGGTGATCCTGAAGGATTATGCACAGAAATTAGCCGAAAGTAAAGGAATGCTCAAAGAGTACAGTCTTTATGATAGAGTAGAACGCATTGGAACGCAGTTGCTATCTCATAGAAATCATGTGGTCAAACCAATCTGCGCAAATGTGGACTTCTATTCAGGCTTTATTTATACAATGCTTGGTATTCCGGAGGAGTTATTTACACCGATCTTTGCAATTTCTCGTATTGCAGGATGGAGTGCGCATCGTCTGGAAGAACTTGTAAATCGAGGTAAGATCATTCGTCCGGCATACAAATATGTTGGACATCACAGACCGTTTGTTGATGCCAAAGACCGTGGGACAACAGAGGAGTAATCTCTATAGGGATACAGGAAAAAGATAAGAAAGGTATGGTAATTGTATGACAACAGTATCAAGTTCCAGCATTGCTGCAATATTAGTGGCGTTTGCTGCCTATTTGTTATTCATGATCGTGATCGGTGCAATCTGTATGCGCCGCACCAATAGTTCAGAGGATTATTTCCTCGGAGGCAGAGGCTTAAATGCATGGGTCGCAGCACTCTCAGCGCAGGCGTCTGACATGAGCGGATGGCTGCTAATGGGTCTGCCGGGTTCGATTTATGCGTTAGGTACCGGCCAGGCCTGGATCGCCATAGGGTTATTTTTAGGAACCGTTTGTAACTGGCTGCTGATTTCTAAAAGACTTCGCCGCTATACGATCGTAGCAGGTAATTCTATGACACTGCCGGAATTTTTGGAGAATCGTTTTCATGACAAAAAGAAAGTGCTGCTTTCCATCTCATCTGTCGTGATCATTATTTTCTTTTTAGTATATACAGCGTCAGCCCTTGCTTCAGGAGGTAAATTATTTCATACGATCTTTGGTATTGACTATCATATCGCGCTGATCATCGGTGCAGCAGTTATTTTAACTTATACGTTTATGGGTGGATTTTTGGCCGTATGTACGACAGACTTTGTACAGGGAATGCTGATGTTAGTCGGATTGCTGACCGTGCCAATCATTGCTTTTGCATTAGTCAGCGGCAAGTTTGCAGCCAACATTGACCACACACAGGTAGCTGGTGGTTATGATGCATATATGAATCTGTTCATGAACGGCGGCAGACCATATAAATTTGTGGAAATCTTATCGCAGCTTGCATGGGGATTAGGATATTGCGGAATGCCTCATATCCTGATACGTTTCATGGCGGTAAAAGATGAGAAAGAGTTGAAAAAATCCAGCGTGATCGCAATTTCATGGTGCTTTTTATCTTTGGTAGCTGCCTGCTTTATTGGTATTGTCGGAAGAGCTTATCTGGTCGATAATGTACTGACAGGTGGACAGACAGAGAGCGTCTTTATTACAATGATTGAACGCGTGTTCACCAAAAACATAGGAATTCCATTTGTTGGCGGATTGTTCTTGTGTGGCATTTTGGCGGCGATCATGTCAACGGCAGATTCACAGCTGTTGGTTTGTGCATCTTCGGTATCAAAAGATATTTACAAAAGTTTTATCCGTAAAGATGCAGACGATAAACGCATCATGAAAGTGACTCGAATCACGGTCATCGTTGTTGCATTGATCGCGATCGTAATCGCTTGGGATCCGGAGAGTAGTATTATGGGTCTGGTATCCGATGCATGGGCTGGTCTCGGATCGGCTTTTGGACCGGCGATCGTGTTGGCATTATTTTGGAAACGCGCTAATATGCCGGGAACGGTTGTCGGAATTATTACCGGTGGATTGACGGTTCTTATATGGGACTACATCCCATTGATGGGTGGCAAGACGCTTGCAGTGACGACTGGTATTTATTCTCTGTTAATTGGATTTATTTTGAGCCTTTTTGTTAATGTGATCGTTAGTCTTGCAACAAAAGCACCGAGTGCTGAAATTGTTGCAGAATTTGAAAAAGTCGATGCATATAGCGAATAAAAATACAAAGCATATTCCATACTAAGGAATGCAATAGATTCTATTTCGTGTCATACGAAATTTCAGAAAGGTATGGTGAATGCTTTGAAAAAGAAAATGTTAGGTTTTGCGGTGGTTACAGTCTTGGCGGCAGCATTGATGGTTGGATGCGGTAATAGATCCAAAAATAATTCTGCTACATCACCTTCTTCCGGTAATGGTGCAACGGATATGCCAAATGAGACAGAACTTCCAGAGAGTACCAATAATGCTGCAGATGATGCGGGAAATGCCGTTGATGATGCTGTAGATGGTGCGGGAAATGCTGTGAAAGATGCCACAGATGGTGTAGAAGATGCTGTAGATGACGCTGTAGATGGTACAGAAGATGCAGTTGATGATCTGACAGGTAATGAAAAAGACAAGACAAATGATCATGCAAATTCTAAAACAGATGATACAAAGAGCAAAAAAAACGATAATAAACGTTAGAATAGACGGCATAACACGATATGATATCGGAATGTCGTAATAGAATTAAAAAAAACGCACAGGATGCTAAAGCAGAATGCTTCCTGTGCATTTTTTTGTTTCTTTATAGGAAACGTCTCGTTTCCTATAAAGCAAAGAACGTTCCGCGAGGATGCGCATCTCGCGGAGAAGAAGTTAGCTGCAAACAGCACCGCTCGAGCGCGAAAGAGTCGCAAGCGACTCTTTGTTCTGTTGTGTGACGTCGCATCGCAAAGAATGGCTTTAGCGATTCTTGCCCTTTTGAGATGATTCCTCCGTGAGATGGATGCGGTAAAGAACGGCATCGCGATTTTTGTATATAAGATCTTTTTCAGGTTTCATGCCAAGATTTTTTGCAGTATGCAGTGATCGTACATTTTCTTTATCAATGACTGCAACAATATTGTCAATATCCAGAGCATGATAGGCATACTGAAATACTGCACGGCAACATTCCAGTGCATAGCCGTAGCCCCAATGATTACTATCTAACAAATAGGACAACATGATCTCATCCTGTCCGTCAACAACATGGTTCTCAATTCCACAACGTCCAATGAGCCCACCGGAAGTTTTACTGAATACGCCCCATAATCCGTAGCCGTAGAAATTATATACATTACGGATATAGGCAGCCTGTTTTGCCATCTCCATTTCTTTATAATCGTCGATGTCATCAATGAATTTGGCAACCTCGGGATCCTTATAAATCGGATATAAATCCGGAATATCCGCAACGGTCAGTTCGCGAATGATCAGACGCCTTGTATTTGCAATGGTTACTGGTATTTTTTGTTTGCGCTGCCAAACATGCAGGAAAAACGAAGGAGTAAGTCCTTCAAAACTTTCCAACAAAACATCGGCACGTGATAGATCCTGCTTGCCGGAATGTGGATTGTCGTATCCGACGCAGGCAATTCCGGCGGCGATCGCCGCTTCGACACCATAAGAGGAGTCTTCAACGACAATGGCTTCCTCTGCGGATACGCCAAGCTTTTTAAGTGCTAGTTGAAATGTGTCGGGAGCAGGCTTTGGATGGGCAACATTTGAACTGGAAACGAGCTGATCAAAATATTTGCGGATGCCTAATGAACTGACAACAGCGTTGATCTCAGCAGGATTAGAGGAGGAGGCAATCGCTAACTTCCAGCCACTGGCAGCAAGCTTCGGGATCAGCTCGCAGATGCCGGGCAGGGAAGGATACCCCTCTTCTTTGTGGATTTCGCGTTTGGCTTGATTTAATTCCGCCAAAAGCTCTTCCGGAGATAAAGAAAGAGAAAAGTCTGAGATAACTTTTTGTGCCATATTTGCAGTGGAACTGCCAATAAACTGTTCATGATAGGACATGTCGACATCTGCACCATATTTGTGCAGTACTTTCAGTGCTGCTCTGCCATGCTGTGGTTCGCTGTCGATAATGACACCGTCCATATCAAAAATAATCGCTTTTAATGTTCGCATTGTATAGAACACCTCCCCGTAAATTCGCTATTGAACCTTTATTATAGCAGAAAAATCATTGTGCCACAATCTCAGTCATGGTATAATTATAAAGGTGATTTATATATGTGCCCCCGAGGAAATAGAGAAAGGACGAGAGAAGATGGCAGTAATCAGACCGTTTTGTGCAGTGCGCCCGGCAGTAGAATATGCTGATAAAGTAGCCGCATTGCCATATGATGTATATAATCGTGCAGAAGCGAAGAAGGAAGTGGAGAGAGAACCGTTATCCTTTTTGGCGATAGACCGCGCAGAGACACAATTTGAGGATAGTGTATCCGTATATGCACCCGAGGTGTATGCCAAGGCAAAGGAACTGTTCGAGGAACGTATCTCTCAGGGGATTTTTATAGAGGATAAGCAAAGTGCTTACTATATTTATCAGTTGGAGATGAATGGACGCACTCAGACGGGTATTGCAGCGTGTGCCAGTGTAGACGATTATCTGGATGGCACGATCAAGAAGCATGAAAATACAAGAGAAGAGAAGGAACAGGATCGTATTCGGCATGTAGACACTTTGTCTGCACAGACCGGACCGATCTTTTTGGCATATCGTTCCCAGGCAACGATCAACCAATTGGTGTCTAAGATCATGGAAACGCAGGAACCGTTGTACGATTTTACGGCATCGGATGGTATTGCACACCGTATGTGGAAAGTGACAGAAGAAGCGGTTACCACATTACAGGAGGCTTTTGCCGGAATACAGGAGATTTATATTGCAGATGGGCATCATCGTGCAGCATCCGCAGTCAAAGTCGGCTTGAAACGCCGTAAAGAACATCCGGATTATGATGGAACAGAAGAGTTTAATTATTTCCTTTCCGTACTATTTCCGGACGATCAGTTAATGATCATGGATTATAACCGCTGTGTGAAAGATTTGCATGGACTTACGAAAGAAGCATTTTTGAAGGCTGTGGAAGAGCGCTTTGATGTTACTGTCTTGGATGGTGCGAAGCATCCGCAGGCAAAGGGACAGATCACCATGTATTTGGAAAATCGCTGGTATTTGCTGCAGGCAAAGCAGGAACTGCTTGCTATCACGGATCCGGTTGCCGCATTGGATGTGTCATTGCTACAGGAATATCTGTTAAAACCGGTGCTTGGTATCGAGGATCCAAGGACAGATGAGCGTATTGATTTCATTGGAGGAATCCGAGGCTTGGAGGAATTGGAACGTCGTGTGCAGACGGACATGACGGTCGCATTTGCGATGTATCCGACTTCGATCAGAGAGCTGTTTGCTGTGGCTGACGCGGGGCTGCTTATGCCGCCGAAGTCGACTTGGTTCGAGCCAAAGCTTCGCAGCGGATTGTTGATGCACCGCATTTGATCCGGCCTAAAATCAATGTTTGCGGCTCGAACAGAGCCATGGAGATTTGCATATGAAAGAATTTTTTTCTATTGAAGGACCGTTTATGCAGTTTTTTGGAAAACTGTGGGATATTATATTATTAAGTGTTGTATTTTGTGTGTGCAGTATTCCGATCATTACGTTTGGGATGAATTGTATTGCACTGTATTATACGGTTGTAAAGGTGGTTCTGCCCGGGGAGAGACATGCTGTGCGGACGTTTTTAAAAATGGTTCCCCGCAATGCAAGACAGGGACTGCCGCTTGGAATATTGTTTGAAATAATTATCGCTGTTTTGACGTATTCGCTTATAGTGATCCTGCATAACGATATGGGAGCACTCGGTGTGTTTTTTGGTGTTGTGTTTGTTATGTTGTTTATGATCGTGTTAGTAGTTATGGCGTATGCATTTCCAATGTCTGCACGTTTTGAAAATACGATTGGAGAAATTGTTGCTAACAGTGCTTTTATGGCATTGGAACACTGGAAAGAGACAACATCTTTGCTGATCCTGCAGGCGGCATTTCTTGTGGGAATGATATTGATCGTGTATATTCCACCGATCATACTGATCTTGCCGGGAGCAATTATGTGGATGCAGGCAAAATTGTTGGAGCCGGTGTTTGACAGCTACTTAAAAGAGGGGGGAGCAAATCATGAAACAGAGACTATATGATCTGATGGACTGGGAAGCCATTGAAGCAATCGTTTATTCGGAAGAGGATCATCCTCAGCGTGTACTCGGACCGCAGAAGGTAAAGGGCGGTATTTTAGTACAGGTATTTGTGCCGGGAGCAGTTAAGGCAAAGCTTCGTCTTAAAAGTACAGGTAGAAATTATACAATGGATCAGTCAGACGATGCAGGCATGTTTGCAGTTCTTTTGCCGGGAAAGACAATCACAGAATATACGATCATTGCATCCTATGAAGATGGTTCTAAAGTGGAGTTAGAGGATCCGTATCTATATCAGGATTTATTCGGGGCGAATCACATTGAGCGTTTTGAAAAAGGGATTCACCGGGAAATATATCGTTATATGGGTGCGCATCCGGCTGCAGTACGCGGCTGTATGGATGACACAGACATTCTTTGGGATGTAACGGAAGATGCCGTGAAAGACGATGCAGCACTGTTATATGGAACACACTTTGCGGTGTGGGCACCGAATGCAATGCGTGTCAGTGTTGTTGGGGATTTTAACGGCTGGGATGGCAGAAGACATCCTATGATGCGTCAGGGAGATTCCGGTGTATTTTCGCTTTTTATTCCGGGGATCGGACCGGGTGAATTATATAAATATGAGATTAAATCAGCACCGCAGAAAGTGACGATGAAGACAGATCCATATGGGTTTGCCTGTGAAAAGAGGCCGGCTAATGCCAGCATTGTGACGAATCTGCAGGAGTACCGCTGGAACGATGATAAATGGCTTGCAAAGCGTTCTAAAAGGGATTACACCAAGGAGCCTATGAATATCTATGAAGTTCATTTGGGATCTTGGAAAAGGCAGCAGGGAACAGAAGATGGATTTGTCAATTACCGGGAGCTGGCACGACAGCTTGTGCAGTATGTTCAGGAAATGGGATATACACATGTGGAGTTACTGCCGGTCATGGAGCATCCATTAGACGAGTCTTGGGGTTATCAGGTGACTTCGTATTATGCACCGACTTCCAGACATGGTTCGCCGCAGGATTTTATGTATTTTATGGATACGATGCATCAGGCCGGGATTGGTGTTATTTTGGACTGGGTACCGGCACATTTTCCAAAAGACGAGAATGGATTGGCGAGGTTTGATGGAACTTGTCTGTATGAGCATGCGGATCCGAGACAGGGAGAGCATCCACATTGGGGGACATTGATCTACAATTATGGCAGACCGGAAGTTGCTAATTTCCTGACGGCCAATGCATTGTTTTGGATCGAGCAGTATCATGCAGATGGAATCCGTATGGACGCTGTAGCATCAATGTTGTATCTGGACTATGGCAAACAGGACGGGGAATGGGTTGCTAATATGTACGGCGGCAATGAGAATCTTGAGGCAATAGCCTTTTTGAGGGATTTAAGCGATGTGATGCATGAGAGAAACAAAGGTGCATTACTGATCGCAGAGGAATCGACGGCATGGCCGAAAGTGACAGAGCCTTCGACAGTTGACGGTTTAGGTTTTGATCTGAAATGGAATATGGGCTGGATGAATGATTTTACAACGTATATGCAGACGGACCCGCTGTTTCGCAAGGGCCGACACGGCATGCTTACGTTTAGTATGATCTATGCATACAGCGAAAAGTTTGTGCTTGTATTCTCGCACGATGAAGTGGTGCATCTGAAAGGCTCTATGTTTGCAAAAATGCCTGGTGAGCCGGAAGAAAAATATGCGAATCTTCGCGTGGCGTACGGTTTTATGATGGCACATCCAGGCAAGAAGCTGCTCTTTATGGGGCAGGAGTTTGCACAGGAGACCGAATGGAATGAGAAGCAGGAATTGCCTTGGGAGCAGGCAGAGGAGCCGGATCACAGGGCATTGCAGCAATATGTAAAGGCATTGAATACGTTTTATCAAGAGCATCCGGCTTGGTACGAGACGGATTTTGATGCAGAGGGTTTTGAATGGCTTAGCAGTATGGATGCCGATCACAGTATTATTACCTTTATGCGGTATGATGCGAAGAAAGAGGAGCGGCTTCTGGTGGTGTGTAATTTCACCCCGGTTACGTATGAGAATTTTAAGATTGGAGTGCCTGTTGCCGGAAAATATAAGGAAATCTTTAATAGCGATCAAATTTCCTTTGGTGGAACAGGTTGCATTAACGCAAGGCAAAAGAGTGCGAAGAAGATACCTTGGGATGGCAGGGAGTATTCGCTGACGATTTCCGTGCCGCCGTTAGGAATGAGCGTATATCGCTGTGTGCCGTCTGACACGATGACAGCGGCCGTTCCGTCGAAACGTGGAAGCGCTAGAACAGGAAAAACAGTAAAAAAGAGGAAATAAATGATGTTGTATGATAAAATGGGAATAGGCATGATGGAACTGCAAAATGCAATGCTTGCAGTGCAGGATAATACAACCGTCAAGGAGCTGACCAAGGTAATGGGGGATGACTCTGTTTCCAATGAAAAAAAGACCAGCTTTTTATTACAGTATTTATTAGATCAGCGAGAGCCGCTGCTTCGCTTCGGTCAGACGTTGCTGATCGCTTTGATCGTGTTTGTGATCGGCCGTAAAATGGTGAAGCTGTTACTTCGTTTTACGGATCGCTGGATGGAGCGGCGCAATGTAGAGGTTAGTGTCCGCAAGTTTGTGATGTCATTAGCCGGCGTTATCTATAATGTGCTATTGATCTTTGTGGTTGCAGGTATTCTTGGTGTAGGAACCAGTTCTATTGTGGCTATGGTCGGATCGGCAGGATTGGCGATCGGCCTTGCTCTGCAGGGCAGTTTGGCCAATTTGGCGGGTGGGGTTTTGATCTTACTTCTCAAGCCGTTTCAGGTAGGAGATTATATTATTACGCCACAATCGGAGGGAACCGTACAGAGTATTGATATTTTTTACACACGATTGACGACAACGGATAATCGGGTGATCGTGATACCGAATGGAACGATTTCTAATTCGGATATTACCAATACAACGAAGCAGGATAGGCGTTTGCTTGTTTTGGAGTTCTCTGTCAGTTATGATGCAGATGTTGCATTGATCCGAGACATTTTACTCAAAGAGATGAAACACAGGAGTGACATTTTGGTGAAAGAGCCAATGAGAGTTGTTGTGACCAGATTAAGCCCTGTGAAACTGCGTATGAATGCGAAATGCTGGGTGGAAACATCAAAATACTGGGATGTTTATTATGATATGTTGGAGAGGATCAAAACATTGTTACAGGAACAAAACATCTCCATAGGATAAGAAATTAGCAGAAATAAGAGGTGACGATAATGATCAAGTTTTATCGAACAGATGACCGTAAAATTCATGAGGAGGGTGGAATTGTTCCGGGAGGCTGGATTGATATGGTCAATCCAACAGTAGCAGAGGGTGAGTTGATCGCCAAAAGACTGCAAATTGATATTCAAGATCTGTTGGCTGCTTTGGATGAGGAAGAAAGTTCTCGTGTGGAATTGGAGGATGGATATACGTTAATTCTGGTGGATATTCCAACAATTGAGATTCGTCATGATAAAGAAGCATATACGACAATCCCACTGGGTATTATCTTGACGCAGGATATTATCATCACCATTTGTACAGAGGAAACTCCGGTGCTGCAAGCGTTTGTCAATGGTCGCGTGAAAGAATTCAGTACCAAGAAGAAAATGCGTTTTGTGTATCAGATCCTGTTCCGTGTGGCTGCGTTATATCAGAATGACCTTCGTGTCATTGATAAGAAACGAACCGAGATTGAGGAACGCATTGATGATGATACCGAAGACGTAGATCTGATCGATCTGCATGCATTAGAATCAACATTGGTCTATTTTGCGACATCTTTGCGTGCAAATGGTGTTGTCTTAGATCGCTTGACACGTTATAAGCGATTGGAACAGTATCCGGATGACACGGATCTGTTAGATGATGTCATTGTCGAGAACCGGCAGGCGATCGAAATGACAACGATATATAGAGATATTATCAACGGAACGCGTGAGCTGATGTCTTCTGTGCTTGATAATCGTTTGAATAATGTCATGAAAATACTGACGATTGTAACACTGGTTATGGGTATTCCGACTCTGATCTCAGGAATTTACGGTATGAATGTTTCCAGTAAGTGGATGCCGTTAGCAGATACACCGCATGGTTTTTCCATTATATGTCTGCTCATCGTGTTTATTTGTATGATTGCAATGTTCTTATTAAAGAAAAAGAAAATGTTTTAGCCGGTTAGGCTTACATGACAGTAATATATCAGGAAATAAAAAAGCAAAGCCAGCGCTGGCTTTGCTTTTTTGTTCCTAGAAAATTGCCACCCTGTACAATTTATTCTTCAGCGAGATAAGCTTCATATTTGGCGATCACTTCTTTCATAGCCTGTGGTCCCGGAGCACCGATCGTATTACGCTTAGCAACACAGGTTTCCATGCTGATCGCATCATAAATATCTTCTTCGAATACCGGGCTGATCGCCTTATACTCTTCCAAAGACATCTGACCCAGTGAAATATTCTTGTCAATGCAGTACAAAACGAGCTGTCCGACAATGCCGTGTGCATCGCGGAATGGGACACCATGATTTACCAAATAATCCGCTGCGTCAGTCGCATTTGTAAATCCACCCTCAGCGCTTGCACGCATACGGTCTTTGCGGAAGGTGATCGTGTCTAGCATACCATTAAATAATACGATACATCCTTTCGTGGTATCAATAGCATCAAAGACAAATTCCTTATCTTCCTGCATATCTTTGTTGTAGGCCAAAGACAGTCCCTTCATCGTAGTCAACAGAGAGATAAGAGAACCGTATACACGACCTGTCTTACCGCGGACAAGTTCTGCAATGTCCGGATTCTTCTTCTGTGGCATGATACTGCTTCCGGTAGAATAGGAGTCATCAATATCAATGAACTGATATTCGTTCGTGTTCCAAATGATGATCTCTTCGCAGAAACGGCTCAAATGCATCATAATGATGGACATTGCTGCACTAAATTCGATCAGATAATCACGGTCAGATACAGAATCCATACTGTTTAATGTTGGACCGGTAAATCCAAGCAATTCTGCGGTGCGTTCACGATTGAGCGGATAGGTTGTTCCGGCAAGTGCACCGGAGCCGAGAGGGCAGTAATTCATGCGCTTATAAATATCCTGCAGACGGGAACGGTCACGGTAGAACATTTCGAAATAAGCACCCATATGATGTGCTAAGGTGATCGGCTGTGCTTTCTGCAAATGAGTAAAGCCCGGCATGATCGTATCAATATTTTCCTTCATGATCTTTAACAGGCTTTGCAATAAACCGAACAACAGGTGCTCCATTTCCTTGATCTCTTTGCGGGTATATAATTTCATATCCAAAGCAACCTGATCGTTACGGCTGCGTCCGGTGTGCAGGCGTTTGCCGGCATCGCCAATGCGCTCGATCAAATGTGCCTCCACAAAACTATGAATATCTTCGTGCTCTTCGGTAAAAACAAGTTTGCCATCACGAATATCATCGCGGATCGACTGCAGACCTCCGATGATCGCCTCTTTGTCTTCGTTGGTCAAAATTCCCTGCTCAGCTAACATTGTGACGTGTGCAATGCTGCCTTCAATATCTTCCTCATAAAACTTCTGGTCAAAAGAAAGAGAAGCATTAAAGTTATGTACTAATTGATTGGTTTCTTTCGTGAAGCGTCCGCCCCAAAGTTTCATAGTGGTAATCCTCCATTTTATGTAGTAAATTATGCTTTATGGTGAAATGTGCTTTACATAGTTAAATCTGCAGAAACAATGGAAGAAAAACATTCTGCCATCCGGTTACTGCAGATTTAACGGTAATTTTTACGCTTAGTTGTTAAAATTAGTCCTCTGCTTCTGGTGTTGTATCTGAGAACTCAATAAAGTCATCATCAAAATTGTCACCAAAATCATCCGCATCAAAGTCATCCAGATAATCGCGTTCCAGATGGCGGAAAACAGCATAAGCAATAGCTGCAACTGCTGCAACTGCGCCTATGATAGCGAGTGCAATGATGATGCCGTTTTTGTTTTTCTCCTCTAACTCTTTCTTGTGGAGAAGTTCGTTAATCTTTGCTGTATTCATTAATTCTTCGAGCTTATTTGACATAGCGCCACATCCTTTCCCTGATTGGTCAATTGTTATACGAATAGTATAACACATCACACGTGCAATATCTATATTTTTTTAAGTTTCGCAAAGGAAGCCATCATGCGCCTGGTTGAGCCATTATCGAAGTCGACAGTCACTTCGTGATCCCCATTTTTTTCCTTGAGAGCAATTACGGTTCCCTCACCAAATTTTTTGTGTTTGATGCGGTCGCCCTCACCGTAGGACAGCGTGCCGGATGTGGTCTTGCCGCTATTTCCTTTGTCAAATATCGAGCTGTCCCGCAGAGAGGATCCTTTGGAACGATAAATATCTCCAGCCTGGGAAGAGCTTCCGATCCCTTTGCGGATCAATGGATTGCCGGCAAACAGGTCAGCTCCGGAACTGCGTCTGACTGCCTGTTTGGCACTTCGTTCTGCCATAGGATCCCAAGTAGATGACGCATTTGTGCGTACATTTGGAAGTTCGTTCATGCGAACCTGATGATACGACTGCCTGCGGCTTTCAGTAAAGGAATTGCCGCTAAAAGGAGAGGAAGCAGTTCGGGAACTGTCCTGAAAAGCATCTCCATTTTGCTTGAGCAGATACCGCGGGATTTCATTCAGGAATGAAGATGGACGGTTGTATTGCTGCTCACCATTGCGAAAACGGCTTCGTGCACAGCTTAGCGATAATTTCTGTTTGGCGCGGGTAATACCGACATAACATAAGCGGCGCTCTTCCTCCATTTCCTCCGGGTCATCGCCCATGACAGCAGCATATCCCGGGAAAATACCGTCTTCCATGCCGACCAGATATACATAAGGAAATTCCAATCCTTTCGCGCTATGTAATGTCATAAGTAACACCATGTTGTTGTCATCGTCTACCGTGTCAATATCTGCAACAAGAGCAACTTCCTCCAAAAATCCGCTGAGCGTTGGCTCCTCTTCACAGTTTTCTTCATAAGTGACCACTTTATTAATGAACTCTTCGATATTTTCAATACGTCCGTTGGCTTCTTCGGTATCCTCTTCCTCCAGCAGGCGGACATAACCGGTTTCTTCAATGATCTCACGGATCAGATCTTCCAAGCTATACTCGGGAGATGCTAAATGCCGCTTGAACGATTCGATCAGACTGACAAAACTGCCCAGCTTGCCGGCGCTGCGTTTGATGCCGTCAATGTATTCGTAGTTTTGCAAAGCACCGTAAAAACTGGTCTCGTGCGTGAGTGCATAGTCGGCTACACGGTCGATCGTCGTAAGACCAATGCCGCGCTTCGGTACATTGATGATTCGTTTTACGGAAATATCATCTAAACCGTTTTCCACTGTGCGCAAATATGCCAACAGATCCTTGATCTCACGGCGTTGGTAGAAGTTTACCGCACCGACAATACGATATGGGATATTGGCCGTCACCAGTTTTTCCTCCAATACACGAGACTGTGCATTCGTACGATACAAAATGGCAAAGTCCTTGTAGTCTGCGTCGCCGGTCTGTACAGCGTAAGAGATACCGTCGGTAACAGCCTCCGCTTCTTCGTATTCATTACCATATTGTGCAAAATAGATCGGATCACCTTTTTCCTGGTCTGTCCAAAGCGCTTTATCCTTACGCATGGAGTTATGACTGATCACAGCGTTTGCCGCATCCAAAATATTTTGGGTGCTTCGATAGTTTTTCTCCAGCTTGATCACTTTAGCGTCAGGATATTCGGTCTCAAAGTTCAGGATATTATATATATTGGCACCACGGAATTTGTAGATAGACTGGTCATCGTCACCGACAACACACAGATTCTGCTCGCGTCTGCCATCTTCTCCGGTAGAGTCAGCCAACAGGCGTACAAGCTCAAATTGAGCTGTGTTAGTATCCTGATACTCATCGACCATAATATAGCGGAAACGGTTTTGGTAATAGTCCAGGATTTCCGGGTTATCCTGCAATAGCTGAATAGTCTTCACGATGAGATCATCGAAATCCAATGCATTTGAGTCGCGAAGACGTTTTTCGTATTCCCGATAAGCTCTGGCATATATTTCTTTGAGATAGTCACCGGCAGCACGGCGTTCATATTCTTCCGGAGTGATCATCTCATCTTTGGCAGATGAGATAGCACCGAGTACACTACGTTCTTTGAACTTTTTGGGGTCTAACTGCAGATATTTCAAAATATCCCGCATTAATGTCCGTTGGTCGTCTGCGTCATAGATCGTGAAACTTCTCGAATAACCGAGAGCTTCAATATGGCGGCGCAATATGCGCACACATGCGGAGTGGAAGGTGCTGACCCATATGTATTCTGCACCGGAAGTAACAATATTATCAACTCGCTCACGCATTTCTCCGGCAGCTTTATTGGTAAAGGTAATGGCAAGGATGTTCCAAGGGTTGACGCCATATTCCTCGATCAAATAGGCGATACGGTGTGTCAATACACGGGTTTTGCCGGACCCGGCACCTGCTAAGATCAGAAGTGGTCCCTTAAAATGTTTAACTGCTTGCTCCTGCTCAGGATTTAATCCTTCTAATACGTTCATTCGTCACCAAGCCTTTCTTTAGAATCGAATATGATCGCGGTAATTCTTTGCCGCTTCAAAAAAATGCATTAGTCCATCTTTGTCGCCGTCAGCAATCTGTTGTTTGGCAGCGGTCAAAATTTCTATATATTTGTCTAAAAAACTGCATATTTTGTCGGAGTTGGTCAGACAGATATTCTGCCACATTTCCGGGGAAGAGGAAGAGATTCGCGTCGTTGTGTGAAATCCTCCTGCCGCCAGTGTGCCGTAGGTACCGTCTTCATCAAGGGCGGCAACCGCATTGACCAGTGCCGCAGATATTACATGTGGACCGTGGCTGATACCGGCTACTACGGCATCGTGATAATCCGGGTCGAGCAAAATACAGTGTGATCCGATGTCGTGAATGAATTGTTTCATCCATGCAACATATTCCGGTCTGCTCTCTGCAAACGGTGTTAAAATATAGTATTTATCACGGAAAAATGCAGATTCAGAATGTTCATAACCGGTCTTTTCAGAGCCGGTCATTGGGTGCCCGCCTACAAACTGCTCACAGAGACCATGTTCTCTGACTGCAGCAAGAATATCGCTTTTGACACTGCCAACGTCTGTCAGCAGACAGTCTTTGGAAAGATAGGGAAGCAACTTATCCAAATAGGCGATATTTTTGATGACAGGTGCGCATAGAAAAATACAGTCACAGTCAGCAAAATCAGCGAGATCTGTTGTGATCTTGTCTAAAATCCCATCCATTGCAGCCAATTCGAGGCGCGGGTGTGGTTTGGTAATATAGTAATTGTATGCCATAAGTTCACTGTCCGGGTACTGTTCGCGCAGTGCATGTGCTACGGAGCCGCCAATTAATCCGAAACCAATAAATCCAAAATGGTGCATCGTTGTCATAATAATTTTTACATTCCTTTCAATAGAAACATATGTTTGCGTTCTGTTCTATTTTATATGACGATAGTGAGCGTGTCAACTTGAATTATTGCATAAAAGCAAGTATAATGTTTCTTGTCATGCTCTGTCCTAAAATTCGGATAGCATAGGATGGACTGTCTTGTGATCTGAATGGAAAGACGATACTGCAGACTGAGACAGCAGAGTAAAGAATATACTTGGAAAGGCAAGGAAATTTATGAAGCAACTAAAGAAATATATCGGTGGAGCCGGCGATGTGTTGGACATAATCGGAAAGACTTTAGGAAGTTATTTAGGAGTTGTTTCCAATATAGCGGGGACGATCATCGGCATTTTTGCGACGGTATTGGTAATTGCGGGTATTGTGGGATTATGCCTGTATGTGAAGTTTTTGCCGATGTTTACCGAAGCCAGAGAGACGGTATTCGACAAGTTAGTCAATATGAGCGAAGATGACTTCGTGATGAAAGAAGATACCGTTGTTTACGACAAAGATGGTAAACTGGTCGGTTCTGTAAACGCAGGAAGATATAAATATGCGGAGATCAAAAGTATTTCTCCATATTTGTATAATGGTTATATCGCTGTGGAAGATAAGCGTTTTAAGACACACGGCGGTGTGGATCTGCTTGCAACGATGCGTGCCGGCGTTGCGTTAGTCAAAAATGGCGGAGACATCAAGCAGGGCGGTAGTACGATCACACAGCAGGTGATCAAAAACAATTTATTGACACAGGAAAAGAGTTATACACGTAAAATGATCGAAATTATGCTGGCACCAACGGTGGAACAAAAGTTCACCAAAGACAAGATCATGGAATTTTACTGTAATAGTAATTATTACGGGAACCGCTGTTATGGTGTAGGGGCAGCGAGTGAATATTATTTTGGAAAATCAGCAGCAGATCTCGAGCCGTATGAGGCAGCAATTCTGATCGGTCTGTCCAATAATCCATCTGCCTATGACCCGGTGAATAAACCGGAAGCGGCATTAAAGAAACGGAACGAAGTACTTAAAAAGATGTACGATGAACAGGTGATTACACAGAAGCAGTATGATAGTTCTGTCAAAAAGAAGATCAAGATCCAGCAGTTGACCAAAGACGGTACGAATGAAAGTTATGTGGTAAGTTATGCGATCCACTGTGCTGCGCTGGCTCTGATGGAAAAGGAAGATTTCAAATTCCAGTATACGTTTAAGAACAAAGAGGACTACGAGAGTTACAACGAGAAATACAGCAATCTGTACAGCCAGAAGACCAACGACATCCGTGAGGGTGGATACAAACTGTATACGGCAATTGATATGAAAAAGCAGAAAAAGCTGCAAAAAGCTGTTGATAAGGGACTTGCCTACAGCAAAGAGAAAAACTCGGACAAGACAAAGTATGCACTGCAGGGAGCAGCGGTCTGTGTAGATAACTCCACCAATTATGTTGTGGCGATCGTCGGTGGCCGTGGCACGAAGGATTCCTATAACCGTGCTTATTTATCAGCACGACAGTCCGGTAGTTCGATCAAACCATTGATCGATTATACGCCTGCCTTTGAAACAGGAGCCTATTCACCATCTACTGTTGTAAATGACCAGCCGATTGAAAACGGACCGAAGAATTCCGGTGGCGGTTATCGTGGCAGCCTGCATTTGCGTGAGGCGGTACAGCGTTCGATCAATACGATTGCATGGCAGGTATTAGAAAAGATCACACCGAAATATGGTATGTCTTTCTTAGATAAAATGCATTTTCATAATTTGAGTTATGTGGATAATGACAATTTATCGTTATCGCTCGGCGGATTTACCGAAGGTGTCCGCGTAGTCGATATGGCAAAGGGATTTTCAACACTTGCCAACAACGGAAGCTATAGTGAAAAAACCTGTATTCAAAAAATAGAACATGTATCAGACGGAACGGTATATAAGAGCTCTAATGATACGACACAGGTATATACTGAAGATGCGGCTTGGATGATGACAGATGTATTGAAAGGTGTTTTGAATGAGCCGTATGGTACCGGACGTTCTCTCAAATTAGACAATGGTCAGATCGCAGCCGGTAAGACCGGAACGACCAACTCCAGCAAAGATGTATGGTTCTGTGGATATACCAAATATTATACAACTGTAGTATGGGCCGGCTATGACACGCCGAGAGCTATGCCGGGCGTATATGGCGCATCTGTTCCGGGAGGTATTTGGAAGAACTTCATGAATCAGATCCATAAAAATAAGAAGCCACAGGATTTTACGGCACCATCGGGTATTTGTCTTGCAAAGTATGACGGCAAGGGAAATATGATCAAAGGAACAGAAAGCACGGATCTGAAGCGTACATCGGGCAGAGACTTCTTCTCGATAACGATCCTGAAAGCAAAGGCAGCGTATGCGGACAACTTGGAAGAGGCATCCTATGAGAAAAAAGTTCGTCGTAAGCTGGAAACATTTGAAAAGCTGACAATTCAGAGTATGGCAGATTACTATACGTTAGAAATCAGTTATCAGGAGCTTCGCGATATGATCTCTTCAATTGAGGATGATGATATCCGCAAATCATATGCGACGCGTGCGAAGAACAAATATGATTCGCTGAAAGACGAGACTGTAAAGTGGAAAGATGTTGTGAAAGCATATGAAGAGCAGCAGAAGGAGTCTAATGCAGAACTGGCCCGTGAAAAGAAAACGGCGTCAAAGAATGCAAGAAATAAACAGCTTCGCAAAACCAGGGTTGCGCTTGCTAATACAAGATTGAAGGCATTACGTGGCTATGATTATCAGCCGGACAACATGGCGACTCTGTTAGAAAAAGCCAAGAGTGCGGTAGAGGCATGCAGGGGATATTCAGAATATGCAAGCTTAAACAGCAAATACCAGACTTACCGTACCGAATTATATATGTTGCCAACGAAAGCGGAATATGATGCACAGAATAATCACCATACTCCGGGAACCACAAGTATACCACAAGCGACAGCAACACCAATGCCGACAGTAACGGCTCAGGCTGGTGCACAGTAGAAATTGGAAATCGGAAGAAAAGAGGACATATATGGCAGAAGATAGAAGAGAGCAGGAATTGCGTGCGGCGGCAAAACAGCTTGCCGGGGTACAGAGACAACATCGGCCGGATCAGACAGCAGCCGCACGATCACAGGCGGGCCAGAAAGCACAGCCACAGAGAGCAGCGCAGCAGGCGACAGCCCAGACAGCAGCCGCACGATCACAGGCGGGCCAGAAAGCACAGCCACAGAAAGCAGCGCAGCAGGCGATAGCTCAGGCAGCAGCCGCACGATCACAGGCGGGTCAGAAAGCACAGCCGCAGAGAACAGCCCAGCAGGCGACAGCTCAGACAGCAAATTCCAACGGTAGTGGAAAGGCTCTGTCCGGGCAGCAGATACAGCAGATGCGGACGACAAATACACCTGCGAAAGAATCCATGTCACAGACAAAGCAGATCCAACATCAGTTGGAACAAGAAGTCGCAGATATTATGGATGCAGAATCCTTTGCGGATCTCGTCTTTATCGATCCGGATCCTTTGCCGGAAACGTCCAAGAAGGAAGAAGGTCGTACCGGTTTCTTTGCAAAGAGAAACAAAGAGACAGATGCAGCCACAAAAGCACAGACACCACAGGAAAAAGATAAGGAGACAGTCGTTTCTGCAGGACATACCGGATATAAGGAGACAGCTGTAGACAAGACGACGGAACAGGCGCAAGAATCGGATAAACAGGAAGAACAGATCGAGAAACTTCAGAAATGGGGCAGGATCGGTCAGTGGTTTCAGACTTTTTGCTGGATGCATATTCCGATTTTTGGATTCTGGTATATGGTTGTACTGGCTGTTCGTAAGCGGACGCCGGAAGAAAAGAAAACCTTCGCCCGAGCCTATGTATTGTACCGAGTGCTTGTGATGCTGTTGGCGCTTACCATTTTGTATGTGTTCTATCGAATGGGACTGAGTTTCGTAGAACAGATCCTTGCCTACATTGATATGCACTCCTAAAAATTGCTATAGTTTTTTGGAAGGCAGGATAATTTACTTTACAATATATTTTAAGTAGCAGACGCTTATTGAGAAAAAACATCAATAAGCGTCTGTACTTTTTTATAGAAAACCGTTATTCTATAGTATGGTTAGTGTAAACTAACCAACTTAAGTCTTACCGGTCATACAATATGAAGAGGTCATAAGCAATATATGATCTCGGTATATCAGGGAGGTTTTGCGTGACTGGTGCTGTATAGAAGAAAGGTATGGTAAACGAATATGTTTTTGGAAATTCATGATCTGAGAAAGGGATTTGGCGAGGGAGAAAATCGAACAGAGGTATTAAAAGGGATTTCGTTTGAAGTAGAGCGTGGAGAAATCTGTGTACTGCTCGGACCTTCCGGATCCGGAAAGTCCACTTTGCTCAATATTATAGGCGGGATCGATAATGCGGATGCGGGATATGTTGCTATTGACGGAGAGCGAACTGCAGACATGTCTGAGAAAGTATTGACATCATATCGGCGTAAACACTTGGGCTATGTGTTCCAAATGTATAATCTGATCCCGAATCTGAATGTCAAGGAAAATATAGAAGTGGGAGCTTATTTGAGTGACTCGCCGTTAGATATTGATGATCTTTTAAGGACATTGGGGTTGTATGAGCATCGTCATAAAGTGCCAAATCAGCTTTCCGGTGGTCAGCAGCAGAGAACGGCAATTGGCCGAGCAATTGTGAAAAACCCGGATATCCTTCTTTGTGATGAGCCGACAGGTGCCCTTGATTATAAAACGTCTAAGGAAATCCTCAAATTATTAGAGGACGTCAATCAGAAATACGGCAATACGATCATTATGGTTACTCATAACGATGCAATCAAGCAGATGGCAGACCGTGTGATCCGTTTTAAAGATGGGCAGATCCGCAAGGATTATCATAACGAAATAAAGATTCCGGCAGAAGAGCTTGATTGGTAAGAGAGGTGGGACGAGATGAAAAATCCATTAAACAAGCGTTTGCCAAGGGAGCTTAAAGGAGAAATGGGAAAATACATGGTGATTTTCCTGTTTATGATGTTGACGATCGGATTTACATCCGGGTACTTTGTGGCAAACAGCAGTATGCTGCAGGCAAGTGACGAAAGTTATGACAAATATAATATTGAAGATGGACATTTTGTTGTGAAGGATGAGATCTCAGCATCTTTACAGCGCAAATTGGAACAGGAAGATGTCAAAATATACAAGGATTTCTATAAGGAAGAAGCTGTCGATACGGATAATGATGGGAAGAGTGACGGATCGATCCGCGTGTTTGCAGAGCGGGAGAAGGTCAATCTTATCTGCGTGATGAAGGGAAGTATGCCAAAGGGTAAGGCTGAGATCGCTGTAGACCGCATGTATGCAGATAATAATGATATTGCCGTTGGAGACACGATCTGCATTGGTAACAGTAAAAAGAAAGTAAGCGGCTATGTTGCCTTGTCGGATTATAGTGCTCTTTTTTCGGATAACAGTGATATGATGTTTGACGCGACCAAGTTTGGTGTGGCGGTTATGACGAAGCAAGGCTATGATTCTCTCGCTAAAGAGCATGAAAATTATCAGTATGACTGGAAATATAATACGGCACCAAAAGATAAGAAACAGGAGCAGAAGCAGTCGGAAGATTTTATTAATGCATTGGCCGAAAAAACATTTCAGGCAGGTGTTACGATTTCCTTAGCATTACCGGCATACGCTAATCAGGCGATTCATTTTGCAAGTGATGATATCGGTGGTGATATGGGAATGATGATCGCGTTATTGTACATACTGATCGCTATTATGGCGTTCGTCTTTTCGGTAACGATCCGTCATACGATCACACGGGAGTCCGCAGTCATCGGTACATTACGCGCCTCCGGATACACCAAAGGAGAACTGATGCGTCATTACTTAGCGGTTCCGATGACTGTCACGTTTCTTGCCTGTGCACTTGGAAATGTACTTGGATACACGTATTTTAAGGGCATAGTAGCAGATATGTATTACGGCAGTTACAGTCTGCCGACTTATGTGACGATTTGGAATGCAAAGGCGTTCGTTATCACGACAGTGGTTCCGCTGATTATTATGCTGATCGTGAACGTGCTGTCACTGCAGAGTAAATTGCAATTATCTCCGTTGCGTTTCCTGCGCCGAGACCTTGACCGCAAAAAGAAAAAGAAAGCGATGCGTTTGCCGAAGTGGTCGTTTTTTAACCGTTTCCGTATTCGCGTGATCACACAAAACCGTTCCAGTTACATTACGTTGTTTGCCGGAATGTTATTTGCCAGTCTTCTGCTGTTGTTTGGTATGATGATGATTCCACTATTGTCTCATTACAAAAATGAAGTGGTAAACGGAATGCTTGCGGATTATCAATATGTTTTGAAAGCGCCCGTACGGACTTCAGATGATCAGGCAGAAAAATATTGCATGACCTCTCTGATATATAAAGGTTCCAAAGATGAGTCGATCAGCATTATGGGATTAGAACAAAACAGCAAATACTTTAAGCATAGACTGCCCGAAGATGGAGTTATGATCTCGGATAGTTTTGCAGAAAAATACGGTGTGAAAAAGGGAGACACTTTACAATTGCAGGATGAATATTCCGGTAAAAAGTATCGTTTCCGTGTAAAGGAAACCGTTGCCTACGCAGCGGGTCTGTCCGTATTTATGGATATTGACAAGTACCGTGATACGTTTGATGAAGAAGTGGATATGATGCAGCTTGCGATGAGTTATCCGGAAGTGCTGTTGGCGCAGCTTTCCACACCGGAAGAAGGTAAATATTTTACCGGGTATTTGTCGAATCGCAAATTGACGGATATTGACGAAAAATATGTGGATAGCTGCATTACTGTTGACGATATGACAAAGTTATCCAGACAGTTGGATGTTTCCATGGGATCTATGTTTCAAATGATCAATGTGTTTGCGGTGCTATTGGCGGTACTCCTGATCTATCTGCTCACCAAATTGATCTTGGAACGGAATACTACGTCCATTTCGATGGTTAAAATTCTCGGTTATGAAAATAAGGAGATCGCAAGGCTGTACCTGTTAGCGACCAGCTGGGTCGTAGCTCTCAGTACTCTGGTTGGTTTTGCCATAGCAACGTTATTTATGACCGTGATCTATAAAGCAATCATGATGGAATTTAACGGCTGGCTTACCTTATATTATTCACCGGATATTTATCCGAAAATGTTTGTTATGATCATGGTTTCTTATGCAGTTGTTGCAGCGACACAATATCATAAGATACAGAAGATCCCAATGGACGAAGCGTTGAAAAATGTCGAATAAAATGGATTATTTGCAACGGGTTGTTGACTTTATCCTTGTCACAGAGTATCCTAATGAAATAGATGATCATTAATACATGGATCAATAAAGGAGGACACTCAGTGCAAGAATTTGATATTAATATTTTTGCCAACAGCAGTCAGGCTTTCTGCATTGTCCGTGTTGATCTGGATGAAGGTGGAAAGCCTTTCTCATATACTCCGGTATTTTTCAATCAAGCTTTGATGAATCTGGTTCGTGTTGAAGAGGGACGAACAATAGAAGAACAGTGTCCTATGCTATTTCAAAATATGAATCCGCGGTGGCTGCGTATATTTTATAATGCAGCGTATGAAAATCATAAAAGTGAGATAGAGGATATTTCAGAAGAATATGGCAGATATATTCGTGTGCAATGTTTTTCTGCAGGCCTTGGATACTGTGCCTGCATCGTCAATGATATTTCCAAGCAGATGTTGACAGAACGTTTCAAAAGTGAATTATATGCGAATATTTCCCACGAAATCAGGACGCCTATGAATGCAATAGCGGGGATGTTATCTCTTATGTATATTCATTTGGAGGAACCGGATAAACTGGAACAATATCTGGAAAAGATTGCAGACTACGGCGATGACTTATTGAATATATTGGACAAAGTATTGGATATGAGCCAGATCGAACTCGGCAAAGTAACATTGGCAGATCAATTGTTTGATATGACAGAAATGATAGAATATGTTGCTGCACAATTACAGCCGGAAAGTACGGCGAAACGACAGCAGGTCAAGATCATAAGTGACGGACTGGTACATAAAAAAGTTGTTGGTGACAGGGGAAGAATACAGCAGATATTGCAGTATCTGATGGAGAATAGCGTGAAATTCACCCCGGAGCAGGGAATGATCACTGTTACCCTGACAGAACGTGCTGCACAGGATGGGAAATCCTGTTACGTTATGGAAGTAAAGGATAACGGAATGGGGATAGAGCCTGAATTTATGGAATATCTGTACGAACCGTTCTGCCGCTCGGAACGTGTGAGAAAGGCGCATATTCCGGGATGTGGTCTAGGATTAAAAATCGTGAATAGTATAGTAAAAATGATGCGGGGCAGTATTGATGTAGAAACGGACATTCAGCATGGTACGAGTGTAACCGTCATGATCGAGCTGCCGTATATGGATGAATAGAGATGGAAAATTTGGATGCAGGAGACAGACAGATTGCGATGTATTTACGCATTTCTAAACAGGATCGAACCGGTTCAAAAGAAGGCAGTATTGAGCATCAGAAAAAAATGATCTTAAATTGGCTGCATGACCAACAATTTCTACAGGAAGAGGAAAATGTCCCACAAAAAAGTTATTTGACAGATAATAAATGCAATCCAACGAATAAATATACGATAATTGAATATAAAGACGAGGGGTACAGTGGAATGACACAACGACGGCCCGCATATGAAAGGTTGTTGGCAGCAGTGTTGATGGGACGTGTGAAAGTGCTAGTGGTCAAGGATTTTTCTCGTTTATCCAGAGAATATTTAGTATTGGCAAGACTGCGTGAACAGGTAATGCCGGAATATCAGGTACGGTTGGTTTCATTAGGAGACGGATATGATAGTGATGACTATAAGTCCGCCGGATTTTGTGGAGGACTGGACATTTCCTTTCGAGAACTGTTTTATGAATATTATTGTCATGATATTTCCAGGAAAGTAAAAGGTGCACTTTGGGCTAAAAACGAGAGAGGGGATTATGTGTCCGCTAAAGTGCCATATGGATATCGAAAAGTAAACGGAATCTTAAAAATACAACCGGAGGAAGCAAAAGTCCTTCGGTTTTTATTTGAGCAGATCGCGGAGGGAATGACTTACAAAAATGCGGGGAAAATAGTAGGTATGGAGGCTGCAAGAGTATGGTATCTTGTGCATAATCCGGTTTACACCGGTTGTCATGTATGGCATCGTTATGAAAATCATATTGACCAGATCCGACGCACGGTCGTTGTGCCAAAAGAACAGTATTGTGTCCGTAAAAACGGACATGAGCCGATCGTATCCGAAGAATTGTTTCATGCAGTTGCCGGGCGTCAGTATTCCACAACGTCAAAGAAACGTCATATCTTCCATGGAATTACGAAATGCGGTCATTGTCAACGGGCTCTAGTGCGCAGACGGAGACATCCCGAAATGCTTTGCTGTCGTCATTGCGGTGAGGGAGAAAGCGAGCGAATCGATATTCAAACCCTATTACAACTATGTGGAGAGCAGTTATGTAAAGAATATAAAGATGATCCGGATTTTTGCGGTTGGGCTCGTATGATCTTGGGGGTCGGAACGGAGGCAGACGCGTTATCACACGCACCGGGGACCGATGGGACTATGTGGGAGAGGGAAGAACTGCGGAGAATTCTCTTAGAGGAAATGATCCAGAAGATTGAAGTGTGGCAGGACAAAAAAGTGTGCATTTATTGGAATTTCTGCTACAATAAACAAGAATGAGAAATGGAACGGAGGTGCTTGGTATGGCGGCAAAACGAACGTATATTGCAATTGATCTTAAGTCCTTTTATGCATCTGTGGAATGTGTCGAGAGAGGACTAAATCCATTGACTACCAATCTTGTTGTGGCTGACAAGAGCCGTACAGAGAAGACAATCTGTCTTGCGGTGTCACCGCCATTAAAAGCACATGGCATTTCCGGCAGAGCCAGATTATTTGAAGTGGTGCAGCGCGTCAAAGAGGTGAATGCCTTGCGCAGAAGGCAGGCACCGGGTCATAAGTTTACCGGGAAATCTGCACAGGCAGAGGAACTTCGTGAGTCACCGGAATTAGAACTGGATTACATTGTGGCGCCTCCGCGAATGGCATATTATTTAGAATACAGTACCAAAATTTATCAGATATATTTAAAATATGTAGCCCCGGAAGATATACATGTATATTCCATTGATGAAGTTTTTATGGATGTAACACATTATTTGAAAACGTATCAAAAGACACCGAGACAGCTTGCACAGCAAATGATCCAAGATGTATTGGAGAACACCGGGATTACAGCAACGGCAGGGATTGGAACGAATATGTATCTGTGCAAGATCGCAATGGATATTTTGGCAAAACATATCATTCCGGATGAGAATGGGGTGCGGATCGCCAGTCTGGATGAAATCTCGTATCGTAAGTTGTTGTGGTCGCATCAGCCGATCACGGATTTTTGGCGCGTCGGCGCCGGTTATGCGAAGAAACTGGCTGCGGAAGGCCTGTATACGATGGGAGATATTGCGAGGTGTTCATTAGGCAAGGGGACAGACTATTATAACGAAGATTTATTATACAAAATGTTTGGAGTCAATGCAGAGCTGTTGATCGATCATGCGTGGGGATATGAACCGTGTACGATCGCACAGGTAAAGGCGTATAAGCCATCGACGAACAGTATCAGTTCGGGACAGGTTTTGCAGGAACCGTATGATTTTGACAAGGCAAAGCTAGTGGTGCGGGAGATGACGGATCTGCTCGTGCTGGAGCTTGTAGATAAGCGTCTGGTGACCGATCAGATGGTATTAACGATAGGATATGATATTGATAATCTGCGTGATCAGAAGATAAAGTACGGCGGTAGTGTGACAACAGATCGATATGGACGCAAAGTGCCCAAACATGCTCATGGCACTGTTAATCTGCCGCAGAAGACTTCTTCAACCCGGGAGATCATGGAGGCTGTGAGCGGTCTGTATGAACGGATCGTAGATCCGAAGCTGCTGGTTCGTCGTATTACGGTCGTTGCAGCAAAGGTAATTGATGAGGCAGATATCCCCAAACAGGAATGCATACAGATGAGTTTGTTTGAGGATTATGAGGCGCAGGAAGTCAAACAGCAGCAGGACTCAGAAGCCAAACAAAAAGAACGTAATATGCAGGAAGCATTGCTTAAGATCAAGAAGAAATATGGCAAGAATGCAGTATTGCGTGGAATGAATTTTGAGGAGGGGGCAACGGCAAAGGACCGAAACCGCCAGATTGGAGGACATCGTGCTTGACCTTTTAGCACAAAATGAATTTTCGCAGGAATTTGCAGCGACGATCGAAGAGCAGGTTATGCAAAAATATGGCGATATTTTGTATCAAGAGCATCCGGTATCTGCCAATCATCTGCCAATGTCGGTCGACAACCGTGCTGCACAGTTTTCGCCGTTTGCCGCATTGACCGGACATGAAGAGGCGATACAGGAAACAGCGCGGCTGACAGACAGACGGCACGAAATGGATGAGGAGAGCACCAGACTGCTCAATGAGCGGTATCACGAGCTGTTAGAACGCTTTGCAGAGCAGCCGTGGATCTCGCTAACGTATTTTGTCCCGGATGACAGAAAAGAAGGCGGCAAATATGTAACCGTACAGAGCACCGTAAAAAAGATAAAAGAATATGAACGACAGCTTGTGCTGGCGGATGAACGCATTATATCGATGTCTGATATTGTTTCAATGCAGTTTTTAGATCGTCCCTAGCGATGCCAACGCACATAAGGTAAGGTAAAAGGAGGAATGGGTTATGCAGACTGTTATCGTACGTTATGAAGGGGCATTGGCGCAAAGCGTAGAACGGGAGATCCCGGGGGCTACAACTGTAGAACTATTTAATGAATATGGCGTGGTTACGATCCCGGATGGACAGCTTGAGACATTACGCGCCCTTCCTGAGGTAGAATATATCGAGCTGCCAAAACGTCTTTATTTTGATCTGGAGCGGGGAAGGAGTGTTTCCTGTCTGTCATCGGCGACATTGCCGGGTCAAAATGTGGAGGGATTGCAGGGAAAAGGTGTGCTGGTCGGTATTATTGATTCAGGAATTGATTATAGCCATCCGGATTTTATCCGCGACGATGGAACGAGCCGGATCGCATTTTGCTGGGATCAATCCGGGGAGCAGGAAGGGCGTGCCCCGGAAGGATTTTCGATCGGAGTAGAATATACAGCGGACGACTTTGATGAAGCATTGCGGATGCCGGAAGAAAGCCGGCGGGAGATCGTGGCTGTTGATGATCGTGTCCTGGGACATGGAACGGCAGTTGCAGGTGTGGCGGCGGGGAATGGAAGAGGCTCTGTCAGTCGGCGGAATCGCGGCATAGCTACAGAAAGTGATCTGATCATCGTAAAACTGGCCGGAAGGGATGATGGATTTCCGAGAACGACAGAAGTGATGGAGGGCTTAGATTATGTTTTGCGTAAGGCGATCAGGCTGCAGCAGCCGATCGCAGTCAACTTAAGTTTTGGCAATAATTATGGCCCTCATGACGGTCAGTCTTTGTTTGAAAATTATATTTCTGAATTGAATGGTGTTTGGAAAAATATGATCGTTGTGGCAGCAGGTAATGAGGGAAATGCAAGGCACCACACACAGGTGACGCTGCCCAAGGGGGATTTCCGGATATACGGAAATGGCGGGTTCGATGGCTCAAGAATAAATCCAGATAATTCTACAGAAGTAGAATTTGCTTTAGCAGAAGGAGAGAGAGCACTTACGATTCAATTGTGGAAATCCTATGTCGATCGTTTGGAATTATATGTGGTTTCACCATCCGGGGAGCAGTTCCGGATGCCGGAGGAAGGTACCGGTGTGCGGTATATGTTAGGTGGTGGCAGTACATTATCTATTGTACATGGCACGCCGACACCGTATACGATTTCACAGGAAATATATATGGAATGGACTGCCGGGGAGGGAGTTACCCTGCCTGCCGGTATATGGAGCATTGCTCTGTATCCGAGAGAGATTCGAGAGGGAGTATGTAATTTGTGGATGTCCGGGATAGAGGCAAGCGGCAGTCAGACCGGATTTTTAATGCCAGTCACGAATACCACGTTGACAATTCCTGCAACAGCAGATCGTATTGTTTCTGTGGGGGCGTATCAGGCAGATACGATGGCAGTTGCCCCATTTTCGGGGAGAGGATTTACAGCTTCCGGGCAGGCTGCACCGACACTTGTAGCTCCGGGTGTAGATATCCTGACGGCTGCTCCCGGCGGGGGATATGCGAGACGCACGGGAACGTCGATTGCCGCCCCATTTGTGACAGGCGCAGCGGCATTATTAATGGAGTGGGGAATTGTTCGTGGCAATGATGTGGAATTGTATGGCGAAAAGGGAAAGGCATATCTGATGCGCGGTGCCAAGCCGCTGCCGGGGATTACGGATTATCCGGATGTGGCAGCAGGATATGGCCGACTCTGTTTGGAAAGTAGCCTGCCAAATTAAAATATTGTATTTATAGGAAAAACATGTTATATAATTCTGATTTTAAAGTGGTCGAATTCGACCACTTTAAATCTGAAGCGGGTTTACATACATTTGTATTAAGTGTTGCAGAATGGATTAATAAAACGAATGCTATAGGATTATATGTAAAACATTTTGAGAGAATATATCCCTTATCAATCTTTGCTTTTGTAATATAACATGCAATGGCAATAGCCTTCGAAATCAGGGTCCGCAATCTGTTCCCGAAATTCTTTGCACATGCATTTGTTATCTTCTGTCATTTCCAGACGACATGGGCAGTAACCATTCTTTTTCTTTAAGCCTTCCTTGATACGTGCAACAACCTCGGTATCTTCATTATATCGAACCATAATTCTACCTTCCCTTCTACTTTCCCTTTTCGGAAAAGTCCAAATCCGCATTACTAAATGCAAACCTTGCACACAACCTAACTGTAGCCATACCGCATATTGTTTATTATGTACGTAATTCAAACTTCCCATACCTCAAATCCTCCACAACCACATATTGCTTATTATGTCGGCAATAAATAAAATATTTTGCAGCCAATACAGTAAATTGTTCTGTCATCAGAGAACTAAGATAATTGCCGCAGAACGCAACGTTTTTTACGTGATTTCTTATTTTGTTAAGTCTCTGATGAATACATGCCCGAAGGATTGTCTGA
>ERZ837380.706-NODE-706-length-48197-cov-20.885235_pt1 | contig 48197 bp, 46 predicted proteins | sample MGYA00519685_ERZ837380 | MGnify/ENA primary metagenome ERZ837380 (study PRJEB31850, sample SAMEA3708817) | human gut metagenome | biome: human gut; feature: human-associated habitat; material: faeces | place: China | collected 2014 ...
GTCAGCTCGTGTCGTGAGATGTTGGGTTAAGTCCCGCAACGAGCGCAACCCTTATGGTCAGTTACTACGCAAGAGGACTCTGGCCAGACTGCCGTTGACAAAACGGAGGAAGGTGGGGATGACGTCAAATCATCATGCCCTTTATGTCCTGGGCTACACACGTACTACAATGGCTGTAACAGAGAGAAGCAACACCGCGAGGTAGAGCGAAACTCCAAAAGCAGTCTCAGTTCGGATTGAAGGCTGAAATTCGCCTTCATGAAGCCGGAATTGCTAGTAATGGCAGGTCAGCATACTGCCGTGAATACGTTCCCGGGCCTTGTACACACCGCCCGTCACACCATGAGAGTTGGGAATACCCGAAGCCTGTGAGCCAACTGTAAAGAGGCAGCAGTCGAAGGTAGAATCAATGATTGGGGTGAAGTCGTAACAAGGTAGCCGTATCAGAAGGTGCGGCTGGATCACCTCCTTTCTAAGGAGAAAGACGAAGTTTTGGAAGATTGATTAAGTTCAATCTTCCGGAGAAGGTTTATTGTTTATTTTTCAATGTACTCTTCAAAAAAGTACATTGAAAAATAGAGTGAAGGCTCTTTATTGAAAAGAATTACACTAGAGACAACTCTAAAATATGGGCTCATAGCTCAGATGGTTAGAGCGCACGCCTGATAAGCGTGAGGTCGATGGTTCGATTCCATTTGAGCCCACCACACAAACATCAAGCATAGTTATAATGTGAAGGTGTTTGAAAAGTTCGAAATAAGATTCGAGTAGTACAAGGAATATTGAATAAATTGTTTGAGACTATACGTTTGTATGTCGAAAAGAATTTATGAAAATATGACGATGTAATACGAAGAAAATTATTTTGAAGGAAGCACATTGAAAAATATATAGAAGAAAAAAATAGGTAAACTAGATATTCAAATAGTTGTCAAAAACTAGAGAATACAATTAAACCGATTAATAATTGAGATAATGTTAAACATATTAATTATTAACAATGAAAATAAGGTTAAGCTACAAAGAGCGTAGGGTGAATAGCTAGGCACCAAGAGCCGAAGAAGGACGTGATAAGCTGCGAAAAGCTTTGGGTAGGAGCAAATATCCATTAATCCAGAGATATCCGAATGAGGGAACTCACTTAGAACAAACAATCTAAGTATCCATATATGAGTAAAGTAGTATATGAGAAGGGAACGTGGGGAACTGAAACATCTTAGTACCCACAGGAAAAGAAAGAGAAATCGATTCCTAGAGTAGTGGCGAGCGAAATAGGAAGAGCCCAAACCATGAGTAGTAATACACATGGGGTTCGGACCACGATATATTATCAATAATTCTAATAGAAATGTTTTGGAAAAGCATACCATAGACGGTGAAAGTCCAGTATATGAAAGAAAAGTTGAGATTAGTGGTATCCAGAGTAGTACGAGACACGAGAAATCTCGTATGAATAAGCGGGGACCATCCCGTAAGGCTAAATACTACTTGGTGACCGATAGTGAACTAGTACCGTGAGGGAAAGGTGAAAAGAACCCCGGGAGGGGAGTGAAATAGAACATGAAACCCTATGTTTACAAGCAGACAAAGCACTTTATATGTGCGATGTCGTACTTTTTGTAGAACGGTCCAGCGAGTTATTGTGTATGGCGAGGTTAAGTATTACGTAAGGTACGGAGCCGAAGCGAAAGCGAGTCTGAAAAGGGCGATATAAGTCATGCATAATAGACCCGAAACTGAGTGACCTATCCATGAGCAGGATGAAGCTAGAGTAAAATCTAGTGGAGGTCCGAACTGATTGTCGTTAAAAAGGCACCGGATGACTTGTGGATAGCGGAGAAATTCCAATCGAACTCAGAGATAGCTGGTTCTCCTCGAAATAGCTTTAGGGCTAGCCTTGAGGGAATGCATATGGGGGTAGAGCACTGAATGAGGTAGGGGCCTAACCAGGTTACCAAACTCTATCAAACTCCGAATACCATATGTAAATACTCAGGAGTCAGACTGCGGGAGCTAAGTTCCGTGGTCAAAAGGAAAACAGTCCAGATCGTCAATTAAGGTCCCAAAGATATAGCTAAGTGGAAAACGATGTGATTTTGCATAAACAACCAGGATGTTGGCTCAGAAGCAGCCATTCATTCAAAGAGTGCGTAATAGCTCACTGGTCGAGTGAAGTTGCGCGGAAAATTACCGGGGCTAAGCTATACACCGAAATTGCGGATTTACATTTGAAAGACAATGTAAGTGGTAGAGGAGCATTCTGTAGTAGGAAGAAGCATGACCGTAAGGACATGTGGACGAAGCAGAAGAGAGAATGCTGGAATAAGTAGCGAGAGGATGGTGAGAATCCATCCCGTCGAAAATCTAAGGTTTCCCAGGGAAGGTTCGTCCGCCTGGGGTAAGTCGGGACCTAAGGAGAGGCCGAAAGGCGTATCTGATGGATAGCAGGTTGAAATTCCTGCACTACGAATATACTTAAAAGATTCAAGGGACGCAGAAGTGGAAGATAACCAAGTAAGAGGAAAAGCTTGGCTCGCAAGAGGGAGTGAAAATTAAAAGTAACGAAGTATCAAGAAGCACGCTGACGAGAAAAGCTTGAAGATATTGTATATAAGTACCCGTACCGCAAACCGACACAGGTAGATGAGGAGAGGATCCTAAGACGAGCGGGAGAAGCATTGTTAAGGAACTCGGCAAATTAACCCCGTAACTTCGGAATAAGGGGTGCTGATGTAACAGTCAGTCGCAGAGAAAAGGCCCAAGCAACTGTTTAACAAAAACATAGGTTTCTGCTAAATCGAAAGATGAAGTATAGGAGCTGACGCCTGCCCAGTGCTGGAAGGTTAAGGGAAAGAGTTAGGGTTAAACCGAAGCTTAGAACTGAAGCCCCAGTGAACGGCGGCCGTAACTATAACGGTCCTAAGGTAGCGAAATTCCTTGTCAGGTAAGTTCTGACCCGCACGAAAGGCGTAATGATTTGGGCGCTGTCTCGACAATGTCCCCGGCGAAATTGTAGTACTAGTGAAGATGCTAGTTACCTGCGATAAGACAGAAAGACCCCATGGAGCTTTACTGCAGTTTGATACTGGGTTTCGATGATTTATGTACAGGATAGTTGGGAGACTATGAAAGAGAGGCGTCAGCTTCTCCGGAGTCGTTGTTGGGATACCAACCTTAAGTTATTGAAATTCTAACTTGTAATCGTAAACCGGTTAGAGGACAATGTCAGACGGGCAGTTTGACTGGGGCGGTCGCCTCCTAAAGAGTAACGGAGGCGCCCAAAGGTTTCCTCAGCGCGGACAGAAATCGCGCGAAAGAGTGCAAAGGCAGAAGGAAGCTTAACTGAGAGACAGACATGTCGACCAGATACGAAAGTAGGGCTTAGTGATCCGGTGGTTGTAAATGGAAATGCCATCGCTCAACGGACAAAAGTTACCCTGGGGATAACAGGCTTATCTCCCCCAAGAGTTCACATCGACGGGGAGGTTTGGCACCTCGATGTCGGCTCATCGCATCCTGGAGCGGAAGTACGTTCCAAGGGTTGGGCTGTTCGCCCATTAAAGCGGTACGCGAGCTGGGTTCAGAACGTCGTGAGACAGTTCGGTCCTTATCTATCGCAGGCGTAAGATATTTGAAGAGTGCTGTCCTTAGTACGAGAGGACCAGGATGGACATACCAATGGTGTATCAGTTGTCTCACCAGAGGCACGGCTGAGTAGCTAAGTATGGATTGGATAAACGCTGAAAGCATCTAAGTGTGAAGCCAACTCTAAGATAAGATATCTCATATCGTAAGGTAGTAAGATTCCATAAAGACTATGTGGTTGATAGGTTGGAGGTGTAAGTGTAGCGATACATTGAGCTGACCAATACTAATAAATCGAGGGCTTAACCACTAATATTAAAAGAGGTTTACAAATAATTCTTCTATGTATTTTTGAGTGTGCTTTAAATTTTATTAAGGAATTAATAAATTTTTAAAAATATTTGGAAATACTATTTACAAATTATAAATTTAATGGTATTATATCAAATATGAAAAGCAGACATTACTTTTCTGGTGATTATTACTAAGAGGAAATACCTGTTCCCATTCCGAACACAGAAGTCAAGCTCTTAAGTGCCGACAATACCCACGAGTTACCTTGTTGGAAAGATAGGTTGTCGCCAGATTTTATATATTCCTCGTTAGCTCAGTCGGTAGAGCGCTCGGCTGTAAAGCAGATTGTTTAAAACTATTTGCAATCAGAAGTTAGCAGCTCTATGGAGAAATCCTTAGATGAAGAAGGTGGCTAAATCGGTGAAACTCTTAACAGATAATGCTGAAGACAATACCGAGCAAGGCGGAAGCTATGTGTAGAGACTTTACACCACCTACCTAAGTCAATCGATATGGTAAAGAGAAAGTCCAGACTACAAATTATAAATAATATAATGTTAATGAAAATTAATGTAGTGCAGTAACCGATAGGTCGTCCGTTCAAGTCGGACACGAGGAGCCATAATAATCTGAAATCTAGCAATAGATATTCAGATTATTTTTTATTAAATTTAAGTAATTCGACCTTTTACGACAAAAAAATATAAAGATTTATTATATAATAGGTTTGTTATGAAAGGGGCGATTGTTTATGAAAAAAATGTGTGATATATGTGGAGCATCTTTTGAGACTAAAAGTTCTACAAGAATTTATTGTTATGACTGTAGTGGAGATTCAACAAGAAATATATATGAAACACGAAAACATCAAAAAACTATTTTACGTAGAAGTATGAAATTACAAGGAATAAAAATGTTAGGGGGAAAATGTTCAAGGTGTGGATATAATAAATGCATTGATGCCCTTGAATTTCATCATTTAAATCCATTAGAGAAAGAATTTAAGCTTGGATCTGGAAATACAATGTCTTGGCAGGATTATAAAAAAGAATTAGAAAAATGCATATTAGTATGTTCAAATTGCCACAAAGAGATACATTGTGAAATAGGGTATAAAAGCTGCTAAGTAGTTTATATTAATAATTAAAGGAGGAAATGTTATGTATAAAAACATTGATGTGGATAAAATGGAGATTATAACATTTGATATGGTAAGCAACACTTATAGAGTGCTTGGTGATGTTGTAGGACATGCTTTTAAAGATGGATTGAAGTTAAAGGATTAATTATGTAATAAAAGATGGAGGAATATAATGACGATAGCAAGAGAAAAACTCCAAGAAAAACAAAAGAACATAATGGAAACGCTAGAAAGGCTAGATTACAAAATTAATTTATATACTGAGATTGAAGAAGGAAAAAGAAAAGATTTTACAGAAGTAAAATAGCGAAAACAGATAATTATTTTAAAAATAAGCCGAAATGAGGTTTATCTTATTGATAATTATCTGTTTTTTTGTTATAAATAATTCATATGTGACTAAATAAAAATTTTTACGTCAGTATAGATGAAGGAGATAAGATGGAAGATAACGAAATAATTGAACTTTATTGGAAACGTGATGAAGTAGCAATACCAGAAACAGATAAGAAATATGGAAAATATTGTAGTAAGATAGCCTATAATATAATAGCAAATGTTGAAGATTCAGAAGAATGCGTTAATGATACATATTTGCGTGTATGGAATGCTCTTCCTCCCAATAGACCTAGTATTTTTAAGGCGTTTTTGGCAAAGATTACAAGAAATTTGGCTCTTGACAAATATGATAGTAAAAATGCACAAAAAAGGGATAACTCAATGGATTTAGTTTATGAAGAATTAGAGGATTGCATACCAACAAATAGTATGGAGAAGGAAATTGAATACAATGAGCTTGTGAAAGAGCTTAATATATTTTTAGAAAATTTACCAAAAGAGAAGAGAGTGGTATTTCTCGAGAGGTATTGGTATATGAGTTCAATTAAAGATATTGCAAAAAAACATAAGCAAAAAGAAAGTAAAACAAAAATGGAATTATTAAGGCTGAGAAATGCTTTAAGAAAATATTTAGAAGAAAGAGGTGAAGTGACATGAATTCAAAAGATTTATTAAGAGCTCTTGGAGATATTGATGACAAATATCTAGAGGAAGAATATGAAACACCAAAAGATAAGAATAAAAAAGAATTCTATATGAAAATCATAAAAAATAAAAAGATTATCTATGCTTTATCATCGGCTTGTGCAGTATTTATATTAGGTATTGGAATATTAGCTGGACAGAAAAAGATGAATAACAAAGTAATAAAAAGCAAAGATGAAGGTATTGTTAGAAGTCAAAACATGAATGTAATGCTTGAAATTAATCAGATGCAAGAGGCTTCAATTGCAAAATTTGATGCAGATGTGCAAACTGTTGAAATTACTAGCATACCAGAAAAATTTGAATTTATTAATAATATAGAATTACCAAGTGAATATAAATTAGATAGCTGTTATGAGATTTTTACAAGGGAAAATCTTAACACAACTGAATGCGACTTATTGCATGATTATGTATTTAATTATAGTAAAGACTATGAAAATAGTATTAAAGTAGCCTTTTCGGAAGTAGAAGAGCCAATAAGAGATTATTTCTTAGATAACAGTAAAAAGACATCAAAAATTGGTGACGTAGATGTTATTATATCTCAATATGAAAAAATGTATGTAGCAACTTTTAGATGTAAAGACATATATTTTGATATAGAAACAAATGGAATTACGGAAGAAGAAATGATAAACTTATTAGAAAGTATAATAAAGATAATATAAAATAAGAAATGAAGGATCATACGAAAAGTGTGATTCTTTATAATGTATAGAAACAAAATCTAAAAAAAGCCTTGCAATATACGCAATTTGTGGTATAATAAATTAGCAATTTATTGAAAATGAGAAAGGACTTGAATTAAATGAGTATAAAGATAGAAAAAACAGAGAACAATAACGAATTAAAACTAGAGTTTACGATTGAAGCAAAAAAATTTGATGATGCTATAATGAAGGTATTTAATAAAAGTGCAAGATATTTTAACATACCTGGTTTTAGAAAGGGAAAAGCACCATTTAATATTGTTGAAAGAATGTATGGAGATGAGATATTTTATGAGGATGCTTTCAATGAATTAGTTCCAGCAATTTACGAAAAAGAAATAGAAGACAATAAATTAGATGTTGTAAGTAAACCAGAAATTGACATAGTAAAAATGAAAAAAGGCGAAGATTTAATATTTACAGCAATTGTGCAAACAAAACCAGAAGTAAAGTTGGGAAAATATAAGGGAGTAGAATTAAAGAAGGTTGAATATCCAGTAACAGATGAAGATGTAGAACATGAAATTGCGCATATGCAAGAACATAATGCAAGAACAATAACAGTAGATAATAGACCTGTACAAGAAAAAGATATTGCAGTTATAGATTTTGAAGGATTTGTAGATGGAAAACCTTTTGAAGGAGGAAAAGCAGAAAACCATGAACTAGAAATTGGTAGTGGTGCTTTTATACCAGGATTTGAGGAACAAGTAATAGGAATGAAAACTGGAGAAGAAAAAGAAATAAAAGTTAAATTCCCAGAAGAATATTTTTCAGACGATTTAGCTGGAAAAGATGCAATATTTAAAGTAAAGGTAAATGAAATAAAAGAAAAGAAATTACCAAAATTAGATGATGAATTTGCTAAAGATGTTTCTGAATTTGATACATTAAATGATTTAAAAACAAGTATAAAAGAAAAGAGACAAGCATCAAATGATGATAGAGCAAAACATGAGACAGAAACTGCAGCAGTAGAAGAGGTTGCTAAAAATACTGAAATTGATATACCATCTGGAATGATAGACAATGAAGTTGAAACAATGATAAGAGACATGGATCAACAATTATCTTACCAGGGAATTAATTTAGAACAATATTTAAAAATAATGAATAAAACAAGAAAAGAAATTGAAGATAATTACAGAGCGCAAGCTGAGAAAAATGTAAAATCAAGACTAGTACTTGAAGCAATTATTAAAGAAGAAAAAATAGAAGCCTCTGATGATGAAGTAGCTGAAAAGCTAAAAGAAATGGCAAAAAGCTACGGTAGAAAAGAAGAAGAGTTAAGTAAAAACGAAGCTTTAGTAGAATATTTAAGAAATAACGTTAAAATAGAAAAAGCAATAAAAATAATAATTGAAAATGCTAAAATAAAGAAATAGTAATCGAAATAGTTAGGGGGGAAATTTATTTATATAAATTATAAATATCATTATGCTCACTAACTATTTTAAATTTTAAAAATTAACCAATAAGATAAAATAGGAGGAAGTAAAAATATGTTTGAAAAAGATAGCTTAGTACCATATGTTATAGAGCAATCTGCAAGAGGAGAGAGATCTTATGATATTTTCTCAAGACTGTTAAAGGATAGAATTATTTTTTTGGGAGAAGATGTAAATGCAACATCTGCTGGATTAGTTGTTGCTCAACTATTATTTCTTGAATCAGAAGACCCAGATAAAGAAATAGACTTATATATAAATAGCCCAGGAGGTTCAATTACAGATGGTATGGCAATTGTTGATACTATGAATTATATAAAATGTCCAGTGTCAACCATATGTGTTGGTTTGGCTGCAAGTATGGGATCTGTATTGCTAGCATCTGGAGAAAAGGGAAAACGTTTTGCAACACCTAATTCAGAAATATTAATACACCAACCACTAATTGGAGGTGGAGGACTTTCTGGTCAGGCAACTGAAATTAAAATACATGCAGACCATATGGTAAAAACAAGAGAAAAATTAAACAAAATATTAAGTGATAGAACTGGTCAATCAATAGATGTAATTAATAGAGATACTGAGAGAGACCATTATATGACAGCACAAGAAGCATTGGAATATGGATTAATCGACGGAATAATGGAAAAGAGAAAATAAAAGGAAGTATCACATAAGAAATTAAAAAAAAGGAGATTATTAATGCCAAAAGGAGATAAAGATAAATCTATTAGATGTTCTTTTTGTGGAAAGACACAAGAAGATGTTGAAAGAATAATAGCTGGACCAGGAGTATATATTTGCGACGAATGTATAAAAGTTTGTACAAATATTATAGAAAATGATTTATATGAAGATAGTGAAATAACATATGAACTTGAATCACCAGCTGATTTACCAAAGCCAGAAGAAATAAAAGATATATTAGACCAGTATGTAATAGGGCAGGATACTGCAAAAAAAACATTAGCTGTTGCAGTTTATAACCATTATAAGAGAATAAATGCAGAAAAGAATGTTGAAAAAGATGATGTTGAAATACAAAAAAGTAATATATTATTATTAGGTCCAACTGGTTGTGGAAAAACACTGCTTGCTCAAACATTAGCAAGAATATTGAAAGTTCCTTTTGCTATTGCTGATGCTACAACACTAACTGAGGCAGGCTATGTTGGTGAAGATGTTGAGAACATCTTGTTAAAGTTAATACAAGCAGCTGATTATGATGTAGAAAAAGCTGAAAAAGGAATAATATATATAGATGAAATTGATAAGATTTCAAGAAAATCAGAAAACCCATCAATAACGAGAGATGTAAGTGGTGAAGGAGTTCAACAAGCTCTATTAAAAATTATTGAAGGGACTATTGCTTCTGTACCACCACAAGGTGGAAGAAAACATCCGCATCAAGAATTTATACAAATAAATACTCAAAATATTTTATTTATTTGTGGTGGAGCTTTTGACGGACTAGAAAAGATAATAAAAGATAGAGTTGATAAAAAGACTATGGGATTTGGGGCTGATATAAAAAGTAGTAAAGAAATGAACAAATATGATGTGTTTGAAGCATTACTGCCACAAGATTTACTAAAATTTGGATTAATTCCAGAATTTGTTGGTAGATTACCTATAGTAACAACTCTCAAGGAATTAGATAGAGAAGCATTAATTAAAATAATGGTTGAACCAAAAAATTCGTTGGTAAAACAATATAAAAAATTATTTAAATATGATAATGTTGAATTAGAGTTTGATGATGAAGCCTTAAATGCTGTTGTTGATAAAGCAATTGAAAGAAAGACTGGAGCAAGAGGATTAAGAGCAATAATAGAAGATATTATGAGAGATATAATGTTTGAAATTCCTTCAAACCCAAAGATTGAAAAGTGCATAATAACTAGGGCAACTGTTGAAAATGGAGAAGCTCCAAAATTAATAATAAATAATAATCGAGAAATTCCTAAAAAGGCAAAAGCAAGAAGAACTACAACAACCAAAAAAACTGGAACTGCATAAAATAAGTAATGTACTAAGAAAAAGGAATATATTTATATACTCCTTTTTCTGTAGTGTGCCATAATGGATAGCAGTTTTTATTCAATTATGTAAAAAGCAACAAAAGAGGTAAAATATGGAAAATAATAAATATAAAAATTTGATGTCCAATATATTTATAATAGTAATAATAATATTTGCAATTTTTGTATATAGAAAATATGATTATAACTTTTACACTAAAGGTATTGCCGAAAAAGGAAAGACAAAATTTTCAAGAGATTCAAGCGAAAAGTATGATAATAGCAGAAGTTATAAAGTTGAAAATAAAATTTCAAATGATGCTATGTTTTATAGGGAAATTTCTGTTATACCCAACACTCCTTACAGGATAACTTGTATGGTAAAAACCAAAAATGTGGTAGGAAACGATAACGACCCAACTGCTGGGGCACAGATATGTTTAAATGGTACGGAGGAACACTCGGAAGTTATACAAGGTAACACAGATTGGACTAAGTTAGAATTTATGTTTAATTCAAATAATAATAATAAAGTACAAGTTGGATTTAGACTAGGAGGAGTGCTAAATACTGCAGAGGGAACAGCTTGGTTTGCAAATTTGCAAATAGAAGAAGGAACATTAGATGAAAGCAATACCTGGAATTTTGGAGTTTTCCTAATAGATAATGCGAGTGTAAATATAAATGGAAATTTACAAAAATATAGCATGACTATGTCTGATAAAACTGTTGTAAATATCAATTTACAAAGACTAAAAAATTCAATAAGAAATATTTCAAATAATCAAATGAATATTGAATATGAAATTATAGAAATAACAGAACCACTTACAATGTTATCATATGACGAAGAAAATGGTTATTACATTGGAGAAAAGGATGCATATAAGCTAATAAATAAATATGTTAAACAAAAAGAATTTGACCATATATTTGTGTGTACAAATTTACCGTTGGAGAGTGTTTTAACACAAAATAATAAATTATGTGAGTGGATCGGATTAGGAAATATGATTTTTTTAGGAAAAGGTTTTTCTAATGTAAGAATTATTCAGCAGCAAACAAATAATTATACAACAAACACATTCCCGGAGGAGGTTTTTGTTCACGAATTTTTACATACACTTGAAAGAAATGCAAGAGAAAATGGCTACGAAGTTCCTAATCTGCATGATTATAATGTTTATAATTATGTAGATGATAGAAATGATGGATTAAGAAAATGGTATATAGACTACATGAATAAGAACATAAAAAATTATTCTGGAGATTATATAGGGCTTCCAAAAGAAATATATACAATTAAACCAGTAAAATCTACAGATTTTACGTATTCTTTAAAATTGGATAAACTTGAGGAACCAAAAAATATAAAACAAGCGATAAACAGTATAATTTATCAAATGAAGAGATTATTTAAAGAAAAAAATAAAGATTATAATATTGTACAAACAAAAGGAGTATCTGAATAAAAATGGAATTATCTGAATTTAATTATGAACTACCAGAAGAATTGATAGCACAAACACCAATAGAAAAAAGAGATGAATCTAGATTAATGATATTAGATAAAAATACTGGAGAGATAGAACACAGGATTTTTAAAGACATAATTGATTATTTGGAACCAGGAGATTGTTTAGTAAGAAATAACACAAGAGTTATACCAGCACGTTTATATGGAAAAAAAGAAACTGGTGCAAATGTTGAATTTATATTACTCAAAAATTTAGAAGGTGATATATGGGAAACAATGGTAAGACCGGGAAATAAACTTCATGTTGGAACAACGGTTATATTTGGAGATGGTTTACTTAAGGCTAAAATATTAGATGTTATGCAAGATGGAACAAGAAAAGTAAAATTTTCATATAGTGGAATATTTAATGAAATACTTGATAAAATAGGATTAATGCCATTACCACCATACATTCATGAGAGTCTAAAAGATAATGACAGATACCAGACGGTGTATGCTAAATATAATGGATCTGCAGCAGCTCCTACAGCAGGGTTACATTTTACAGATGAACTTCTAAAAAAGGTAGAAGAAAAAGGTGTGAAAATTGCAAATGTTACATTACATGTTGGAATTGGAACTTTTAGACCAGTAAAAGAAAAAAACATAGAAGACCACCATATGCATACAGAACACTATTACATTAAGGCAGGAGATGCAGAAAAAATAAACTCTACAAAGCTATCTGGACATAGGGTAATTGCAGTTGGAACAACATCTTGTAGAACAATAGAAACTGTTGCTGATGAAAAAGGTCTTGTAAAAGAATGTGAAGGAGATACTGGAATTTATATTTACCCGGGTTACAAATTTAAATGTTTAGATGGATTAATAACAAATTTCCATTTACCAGAATCTACATTATTGATGTTGGTATCTGCATTAGCAGGGAGAGAAAATGTACTAAATGCATATAATGAGGCTGTAAAGGAAAAATATAAATTTTTTAGCTTTGGAGATGCAATGTTCATAAAATAAAAGTAAAATATAAAAGAAAGGAATAACTCAATTAAATAGATTTTCTATAAAATTGAATAGTAAAAATATGGAACAAGCAATAACATATGAATTATTACACGAAGATAAAAATTCTGGCGCTAGAAGGGGAATTGTACATACACCACACGGAGATATTCAAACTCCAGTATTTATGCCAGTTGGAACACAGGCTACTGTAAAATCTATGACACCAGAAGAAGTAAAAGATTTAGGTGCTCAAATTATACTATCAAATACATATCATTTATATTTAAGACCAGGAGAAAAAATAGTTAAAGAAGCTGGAGGCTTACATAAATTCATGAATTGGGACAAGCCCATACTAACAGACTGTGGAGGATTTCAGGTTTTTAGTTTAAGCGAGTTAAGAACAATATCAGAGGATGGAGTAGAGTTTAGATCTCATTTAGACGGAAGTAGACATATGTTTACTCCAGAAAAAGTAATGCAGATTGAAGAAGACTTAGGAGCAGATATTATAATGTCATTTGACGAATGTTGTCCATATCCATCTACATATGAGTATACTAAAAATTCGATGGAAAGGACAACTAGATGGGCAGTAAGATGCAAAGAAGCACATAAAAATGTTGAACAGCAAGGCTTATTTGGAATAATACAAGGCGGATTTTATAAAGATTTGAGAAAACAAAGTGCTGAAGATTTAATAAAACTTGATTTTCCAGGATATGCAATTGGTGGAATTAGTGTTGGAGAACCTAAAGAAGAATTTTTAGATATTTTAAAATATACTACTCCATTAATGCCTAAAAATAAGCCAAGGTATCTTATGGGAGTTGGTACGCCAGATTATTTAATAGAGGCGGCTCTTGCTGGAATTGATATGTGCGATTGTGTATTGCCAACTAGAATTGCAAGAAACGGAACAGCTATGACTTGGAATGGTAAGGTTGTTATTAGAAATGCAACATATGAAAGAGATTTTACTCCATTAGACCCAGAATGTGATTGTTATACTTGTAGAAATTATACAAGAGCATATATTAGACACCTAGTAAAAACTAAAGAAATATTAGGAACAAGATTATTATCAACACATAATTTATATTTCTTGACTAAATTAATGGAAAGAGTTAGAATTGAAATAGAAAATGATAATTTATTAAATTTTAAAGAAGAATTCTATAAAAAATATGGTTATACAAATGACAAATTATAGAACTTATATGCGTTATAGCTATACGAGGGGGAATAAAGAATGAATTTATATGAACAACAACCAAATTTTGAAAACAATAAAGCTAAAACAAAAAAATTAATGATAATACTTGGTATTACAATTATTATATTGTTTATACTATCAATAGGGTTGATATTTTACATTTCTTATATAGAGAAAAACAAATTCAAATGTTATATTAATAATGCAAGAGTTTCAATAAAATCTGACACGATGATAATTGACGAAAACAAAAATAATATTTATGTTTCTCTTGAAGATATAGCTGATAAAATTGGTTATACAAAAAATAATGGTGAATATAAAGACCCGTATTCAGAGGATGTAGATAAATGTTATTTGCAAAATAAATACGAAACTGTATCATATATAACTGAATCTAACCAAATATATAAAGCAATATTGTCAGAAAGCCAAAGTTCAGATGCTGATTATGAATATTTTGAAATTGATGAACCAGTATTTATGTCTAACAATAAAATGTATACAACAATTGACGGAATAAGTAAAGGATGTAATTTAGCATATTCATATAATAAGGATAATAATACATTGAAAATATATACAATGAATTATTTATCAACATCTTATGCGAAAACAATACCAGAAAGTGCTGAAATTGCCGCACAAGATAATGTAGAAGCATATAAAAATAAAAAAGCTATTTTATATGATATGATAGTTGTAAAAAATACAGCTGGAAAGTATGGTGTAAAAAATTCGTCAAACAACACAATAATTGGTGAAAAATACAAATCTATTTCTTTTGAGGAAGAAGAAGAGGAATTTATTGTAGAGACTGACGATGGAAAATTTGGAATTATAGATAAGACTGGAAAAACAAAAATAACGCCTGACTACACGAGTATAAAACTTATAAGCAAGGCTAGAGGGTTATATCTTGTATCGAAAACTTCAAGTGCATCAAAAATGCAGTATGGAATAATTAACAAAAATGAGCGTGTAATTGTATATATAGAATATGAGCAAATTGGAATAAGTAAAAGTGATTTTCCTACAAATGAAATAGATAACCCATATATATTATTTGAAAAATGTATTCCTGTTAAAAGATCAAATAAATGGGGATTATTGGACCTAAATGGAAATACGATTGCTTCGCTTGAATTTGACAGTCTAGGATGTTTATCTAACTCATCAAAGAATAATCAGGCAAATAGTTTAGTTGTAATTCCAGAATATGAGGCCATAGTCGTACGAAAAGATGGCTTATATGGCTTATACAATTCATCTGGTAAAGAACTAATATTACCTCTTGTTACAGATATGTATGTAATAAATAATTCTGGAGAAAATCAATATTATTTAACATATCAAGGTAACACTATGAATGTTATTGAATACTTAAAAAATGTATTAGGGCTTGAGCCTGTTACAAATAATTCTAGTAACGAAAAAACAAATAATAGTAATAATAGTAGTACTAATAGTTCAAATGAAATTGCTAATAATAATGAACTGTAATTTCTAGTAAAAAGAGAAAAAATAAACATAAAAAGCCTTCAATTATAATATATTATAGTAATTTATAATTGGAGGTTTTTATGTATGAAGTTTATAAAAAAGATATCTAAAGAAACATCTAATGCTGAAAGCAGTAATTTAACAAGAATTTTAAGAGGAAGTATTTTATCAATTGTACTTACAATTGCTGGTTTATTAATATATTCTATAATACTTGTAAATACTGAGATTAGTGAGAACACTATTAATTATGTTGTAATAGGCATAACATCAATTAGTATTTTGATTGGAAGCATATTGAGTGTTTCAAAAATTGCAAAAAGGGGAATTTTTAATGGAGCTATTGTTGGAGGAATATATGTTATTGTAATATATTTATTATCTAGTACAATAAATTCAAACTTTAATATAAATTTAAGTGCAATTATTCTAATGGCTGCTTCAATTATTACAGGAATGATTGGTGGAATTATTGGAGTTAATATGAGGAGATAGAAATGTAAGATAATATAAACTAAATAAATATAGTAAAAAATAAAAAAATTGCATATAAAAGGTTGATATTTTCTTACAGATAGAGTAGAATTTAACAGTATGGAGGACATATATGGTAACATTTTCAGATGTTAAAAATAACAAGGAGATAAATTATCTAATTGAGAGTTCTCAAAAACAGCTGGATGCCTTAGGTTATACAGAGCATTCTATGAGGCATATTAACATAGTTTCAAATAGAGCAGCGGAAGTACTTCAAAAGCTTGATTACAATGAACATAGAGTGGAACTTGCTAGAATTGCAGGGTATATGCATGATATTGGAAATACAATAAACAGAGTAGACCATGCACATTCTGGGGCAATACTTGCTTATGAAATTTTAAAAAACATGGGAATGAGTTTGGAAGATAGAACAGAAATTATGATGGCTATTGGAAACCATGATGAAGCAACTGGAACAGCTGTAAGTGATATATCAGCAGCACTGATTTTAGCAGATAAATCAGATGTACACAGAAATCGTGTTAGAAACAGGGATATTGTTACATTTGACAAACATGATAAAGTGAATTATGCTGTAACCAATACGGAATTTATTATGGACAGAGAAAAACGTAGGGTAACATTAAATATAACAATAGATAATACAATATGCCCAGTACTTGACTATTTTGATATCTTCATGGAAAGAACAAAGATGAGTAAATATGCTGCCAAATATTTAAATATATGGTTTGAACTAATTATTAATGGAACTAAATTATTATAAAATATGGAGGAAAATAAATTGAAAAAAGCAAAACAAAACAACAAGACATTAAAATTATTAGGAAAAATTTCTGTTGTAGTAATAATTTTACTACTATCACTAATTTCATTTGCAGGCATTTATGTAAAAGACAAAAATGCTATGAAAAATGTAATACCAGAGTATAAATTAGGAACAGATTTATATGGAGCTAGAAATATTTTAGTAAAGGTAGATGATAGCACTACAACTAAAAAATATGATTCTAATGGAAATTTGGTAGAAAACAGTTCAGAAAAAAATGAAAATAACGAAAATATTACAGAAGTAGAAGAAAAAGTAAATTCAGATGAATTAAGAACAGCTGAAAATTATGAAACTGTAAAAAATATTATAGAAGCTAGATTAAAATATATGAATGTAGAAGATTATCTTTTAAGATTTGATGAATCTACAGGCAATATTAGCTTAGAAGTTCCAGAAAATAGTAGTACAGATTATATTGCTCAATATACAATTACAAAAGGTGAATTCAAAATAGTAGATAACGATACATCAGAAGTATTATTATCAAATGCAGACTTAAAAGAAGCAAAAGTACAATATTCAACAAGTACTTCAGGTACAACTGTATATTTAACAATAGAGTTTAATAAAGATGCTGTAGAAAAATTGAAAAACATATCAAACACATATATAAGTTCAACAGATGCAGAAGGAAAAACGACAACTAAGAAAGTAAAAATGACATTAGATGATAGTACAATTATATCAACATATTTCCAAGAAGAAATTTCGACAGGTATAATTCAATTGTCAATGGGGACAAGCACAAACACCTCTGAAATACAGTCAAATATTCAATCGGCATCTAATATGGCTGTATTATTAAATACAGATCCAATGCCATTAACATATAAAATGGAAACAAACAGATTTGTATATTCAGACATAACAGCAGAAACATTGAAAATAGTGATAGTAGGGCTATGTATAGTAGCATTAATAATGTCTATTTGCATGGTTATAAAGTTTAAGAAAAATGGACTAATGGGCGTAATTGCAGATATAGGTTTTACAGCAGTATTATTACTTGCAATAAGATATGGAAATGTTGAAATAAGTTTAGCAGGAATATTTGCAATTGCAATTGCAGTAATTGTTGAATACATTGTTACAGGATTAATTTTAAATGAATATAGTAAAAAATATGAAAAAGAGATTTTAATAAAAAACATAAAACATTTGATGGGAAGAATTGCAATTTGTTTAGTTCCATTTGTAGTAATGGCTGTTACATTTGCATTAATTAGTTGGGAAGAAATTGCAAGTATTGGAATGATACTATTCTGGGCTATAATAATAATGATAATTTATAATACCTTGATGTTGGTATTAAAAATTTTTGAAAGTAATAATGGAAATGAAAAAAACAAAAAAGAAAGCAATCATGATAGCAAGAAAGCAGACAACAAATAAAATAATGTTTTATAGAAAGGAAACAACAATGAGAAAAGTAATTCAAATATTATTAATATGCTTAATAATAGCAGGAACAATAGTAACAGCAACAGTAGGTTTTAATGTTGGGTTAAAATATTCAGAACATGACGAAATTAGTATAAATGTTGGTTCTAAATTTAATGTTGCAGATATAAAAGCAACTGCAAAAGAGGTATTTGGAAATTCCAATGTGTTAGTACAACAAGTAGAATTATATAAAGATATGGTTCAAATAACTGTAAAAGAAGCAACAGAAGAACAAATTACAACACTTAATGATAAAATAAATGAAAAATATAAAATAGAAAATCAACTAACAGATATAAAAGTAGTTCATATACCAAATGTCAGACTAAGAAATATAATAAAACCTTATATTTTACCTCTATCAATTGTAAGTATAATTACTATAGTATTTGCAATGATTGCATTCAGAAAACTAGGAGTTTTAAGAGTTGCGTATGAAATGGCAATATCAATAGTCGCACCACAAGCAATACTAGCAAGCTTTTATGCCGTTACAAGAATTCCAGTAAATAGACTAACAACTATAATTGCTATAATGATATTTATCATATCAATAACATTGCCTATGGTAAAATTAGATAAAGAGAAAGAGGATAAATTAAACAAAGATAAAAAATATAACAAAATATAAATCTAAATAAGTATAGTAAAAGGAATAAATAATATAAAAAAATATATAATTAACCAAAAGATGTTATTAATAATAAAATGTATTAATAGCATCTTTTTTGGGGAGGTATATATGAAATTTAAAAAAATATATAATAGACTGCTTTGCAGACTAGATAAAACAGATTTTACTAATGAGGAAGCTATGAAAATATGTAAAAGAACAAATGCATTGTTAATAGATGTAAGAACTCCTGAAGAATACAGAGAAAAGCATATTGAAGGTGCAGTGAACATTCCAGTTTATGAAATTGATAATATAAAAAATGAGATAATTGACCCAAATAAAGTAATATTAGTATATTGTAAAACAGGAAAGAGAAGCAAGATTGTAAAACAAATCTTGACTCAAAATGGGTATAAAAATGTATATACGTTTAGTGCAATCCTGTAAAAAAATTTAAAAAATTCAAGTTGCTGTAATTTTCTACTTTTGATATTGATAAGGTTAAAAATTTTAGTAAAATGGAATGTATGCGAAAATTCGTTAAAAATTTTTTTGCTAACTATTGATATATTAGAAAAGATACATGGGTTATTCATAATGAAAGGAATCAAATCGTTAATAAGACCCTTTGGTCTTATTTAATGATTTGTAAATTTTGCAAATTTCACAATCTGTGCAAATTGATGCCGAATTTCCAAATATTACTTGTAAAGTATTAATAAAATCATCTGCAGGACTTATTAAATGAATAATAAGTTTACTAGGTAATAATGTTAATAGCGAATTTAATGCATAATCATTTGTGGAGAAGGAAATATCAGACAAGTAACATTTATCTAAATTGTTTTTGGCAAGAGTGATTACATTTTTTTGTTTATCTAGCAAAATTGCTTCTTCATTAAGATATATTAAATGAATTATTTCTGTACATGGAGTTCTAGAAGAAATATATAATCTTAACATATCAATAAACTCAGCGTATTCTCTATTTACAACAAACTGACTAACTGCAAAATCTAATATTTCATCTAAACAGTTAATATATTCACTAATTCTAAAAGTTATAAAACCATCTAAGAAAATAGCCTTATTGTATGAAATATAACGAAGAACAGAGGCCCAGAGATATTTTTTTCTATTGTTTATATGGTTTTCTATAGAAGCAGTGTCAGAATGATTATTTTCCATTAACAATTTACAATTATCTTTTATGATATTCATATCAATCTCATCAAAATAAAAATAGTTTAATAATAAAAGTTTATAGATGATAGAATCTTCATATTTATCTATAATACAATTTGTTATTATAGAAGCAAGTTCATTATAAAACTCCGGAATATTATTTCCAATATAGTGAACAATAATGTTAGTGTATTTAGCAAAATTTTTTTTTACAAAAACAATGTTTTCCAAATTTATTTTAACAATATGAAGCATTAAATAATCAATTGTAGAATTATTGTTTGTTTTTATGCATAACGAAACCATTATATAAATCCTCCGTAGTATGAACAAAATCTAATAATAGTATTTACTAAAAAGCTTCTGATATACATATAATATTCTAAAAAATAAGGAGTGCAAATTGTCCATATAATATAATGGTTTGAAATATTTTGTTTTTTAAAATTTCGGTACGACGCTCTCGGCCGGGGAGCTCCTTCAAACTCCTCAAAAGGTGAGCTTGACCTTATTTTATAAAATAAGGTATTTCAAGTAAAGATTATTTTGCATAAAAATAAGGACGAGCCTTTAGCTAATCCTTATAAAACTATTTATATATTGTATAATCAATTTCAGGGAAAATACAATCTATTTTTGAGATGCTATCTAAGAATTTCTTATCAATTTTATCATCTTTTATTTGTTGATATAATTTTGAAAATCTACCGATATGGTCTTTTATTCTTTTCTTAGCATAGTCTACCATTGTACCATTTGTGATAATAAATAACCAGTCACTACTTTGGGCAAGTAGTAATTCGCGGGCACATTGATTTAATGCTTTCCTCTTCAAACTGTCTTTAGGCTCATCTGGAAATAGATTTGCAAGTTCTACCATCTTATCACCAGCAACATGTAAATGCCTATGAACATAATCGTTTGATTGATTTAGCCATACTTCACTGTAACCGTTAGCGCCCCAACTAGATCTGCAAGGAGTACATAACTGCATTTGAGGATATTTATCAATATATTCGCTAGGTGTAATCAAATCAAAATCACATTTATCATAATAAATCTTTTTAAATAATGTGTATAACCAGTCTGGACCTTCATACCACCAGTGACCATATAATTCAGCATCATAAGGGCATAATACAATAGGTGGATTTTGAGTAAAGTTTGCAGCTTCTGTAATTTGTTTCTCACGGGAATCAAAGAAGTGACCTGCTTGTTTATTTATAGAATCTTGAGCCCATTGTAAATTGTAATAATCCTTTTCACAATTTTTACCGGTTATTCTGTAATATTTTATTCCAGTTGGAACACGAGCTCCATTACATGCGATATAAGGTTTTATATAATCATAAGGAGCATCGTAGCCGATATCTCTATACCATTCTCTATAATTGAAATCGCCAGGGTAACCATTTATAGAACTCCATACTTGCCTTGAAGATTCTAAATCACGACCGAATGCAACAATTCCATCTGGAGAAACTATTGGAGCGAGTGTGCCATAAATAGGAGTAGGGTTGGCATACAAAATTCCATGAGTTTCTGTTATTACATACTGTATTCCAAATTCTCTTAGGTATTTATCTGCTTCAGGAACATAACCACATTCAGGTAGCCAAATTCCACGAGGTTTTCTACCAAAATATTTTTCATAGCATTTAACACCAACAGCAATTTGTGCTCTTACAGTTTTCTCGTTAACATATAAAATAGGGAAGTAACCGTGTGTTGCTCCACATGTTATAATCTCTAAAACACCAATATCTTGAAAATGTTTAAAGCCAGAAATAATATTACATTTATATACGTCTTTAAATACATGCAAATCATTTGAATATCTATCAACATAGTACTGCGCTAAATTTTTTAATGATTCATTATCTTGGTTTCTAATAACTTCTTTTTTTGCAAGTTCGATATGAGATTGTAAATATTTTATATATCTTTCTTGTAATAAAGTATTATCAAGCATGTTCAACAATGGAGGAGTCATAGACATGGTTATTCTAAAATCTACATGTTCATTTTCTAGTTTTCCAAAGTTTAAAAGAAGCGGAATATATGTTTCAGAAATGGCTTCAAATAGCCACTGTTCTTCTAAATAATCTTCACTTTCTGGGTGATGTACAAAAGGTAAATGCGCATGAAGCACAAAACTTACATATCCTTTTGGGTTGTTTTTCATAATTAATTTGTCCTTTCCTAAATCTAATAAAAGTGCCAGCGCTAAAAAGTGAGGCACTCATAAAAATCTATTTAAATGTCGAGCTAGAAGATGAAGGATTATTTAAATCCAATTGCCAATGGTTGCTATCAATCCAACTATTTTTATTAAAGTCACTTTGTAAATCGTATAAATTATAAATTCTTCCAATATTACGAAGAAATGAAATAGATGTAATATCTTTTGCAGTGACAATATTTGTTTTTACATCTTTAAAGTAAACGTTTTTAATATTTCTGTCAAATAAAACATGATCATTTGGAGCTTCTATTACATTTGAAGAGGTTACATATAAATAATCATTTTGAATATTTACATGTTTTTCACTGTTATAATATTTAGGCTTACGACCAAGTTCAACAGTATATTCACAATTTGCATCATTTACATGCAAATACCAACTATTTGCAAAATCATCAATCTCTATCTCGAATGAATAATGCATAGTATTATTATGAATTACTAAAACGGGTTTTGTATTGTTGAAGAAATCTTCGCCATATTGCTTTACAAAATTTGCTCTATCTACATCTGAAATATCCCAATATATAAATAATGTGGTAGGAGTTTGAGCAAGCACTCTAACAACAGTTTGATTATATCTATATGGCAAGTCATAATATTCAATTACTTCAATTTTTTGTGTTAAATTTGTTGTAGATGTAATTTCATCGGCCGAAAGTTTTTTCTTTCTAGTAGTACTTCTAGATGTAGTTGTTTTTCTAGTAGTTTTTGTGCTAGAAGTTTTAGTTGTACGTTTTGAACTAGAAGCCTTTTTAGAAGTAGAAGCAGTTTTCCTAGTTGACTTACTCGAAACAGAAGCTTCAGTTAATATATATTTGCTAGAATAAGATTCATTGCTTTCTACTTGCTTTGAAGCTGTAACTTTTGAAGTTCCTTTTTTACTAGATGATTTTACTGTTTTTGTACTAGATTTTGCTTTTTTTTCTTTTTCCATAGAGGCCTTCGAAGTCTTACTAGTTGGTTTTATAGTTGAAGACTTTTTAGCTGTTGTTTTTTTCTCTACAACAGGCTTTTCAATCTCATTTAATTCCGTATTTTCAGTTTTGCTTGCTGTTTTTCTTGGCATGTTTTTCCTCCTTTGTTTTCGCTCAATAAAAATCTTATTATATACTATATCAAAATAAAAATAAATTCAATAGTAAAATCAAAAATAAAATTAAAAAAATTATCAAAAAATGTTTACATTTGTAATTTTTTTGTATACAATAGAGCAAGTTAGAAATTATGTGAATAATATACTAAAGAAAATTATGTGAAGGGAGATTTTTCTAAATGAAAATATTAATGCTAACATGGGAATATCCACCAAGAATAGTTGGAGGAATAGCAAGAGTTGTTCACGATTTATCTAAGAGATTAATAAAAGATGGTCATGAAGTAACAGTTGTAACGTATAGAGACAACGCAGATGTACCAGAATATGAAAACGATAAGGGAGTAAATGTATATAGAGTTGATAATTACATGATACATCCAAACAACTTCATCGACTGGATAATGCAATTAAACTTCAATATGCTATCAAAAGCAACAGAAATTATAAACAAAGAAGGTGGATTTGACGTAATTCACGCCCATGATTGGCTTGTAACTTATGCTGCAAAAAGCTTGAAGAATGCTTATGATATTCCAATTGTTGCAACAATACACGCAACAGAAGCTGGAAGAAACAGCGGAATTCATGATGAAACACAAAGATATATAAATGATACAGAATGGCTATTAACATATGAAGCTACAGAAGTAATAGTAAATAGCAATTACATGAAAAATGAAATTCAAAGATTGTTTGGATTGCCATTCGACAAGATAAATGTAATACCAAATGGAATAAATTTATCTAACTTCACAGGAATTGAAAGAGATTATGATTTCAGAAGACAATATGCAATGGATAATGAAAAAATTATTCTTTATGTTGGAAGACTAGTATATGAAAAAGGAGTTCAACATTTAATTGCTGCAATGCCAAAAATTTTATCAAACTATAATGATGCAAAATTGATAATTGCAGGCCGTGGTGGAATGATGGATGAATTAAGAGCAGAAGCAAGTAATTTAGGACTAAATGATAAAATATATTTTACCGGTTACTTAAACTCAAAACAAGTTCAAAAAATGTACAAATGTGCTGATGTTGCAGTATTCCCAAGTACATATGAGCCATTTGGAATAGTCGCACTAGAGGCAATGCTTGCAGGAGTTCCAACAGTTGTATCTGATGTTGGTGGACTTGACGAAATAGTAACACATGGTGTTGATGGAATGAAATCATATGCTGGAAATGCAAATTCAATTGCAGATTCTGTAACAGCATTATTATATGACCATCAATTAGCAACAAATGTATCTAAAAAAGCAAAACAAAAAGTTAAAGATCAATTCAACTGGGAGAAAATTGCTCAAGATACACACTTTACATACGAGAAAGCTATTTGCCAAACAATGGCAGAAAGACAAGCAAAACAAATGCTACAAGAAAAGGCAAAGAAAACGGAAAAAGCAGAAAATTCTCAAAAGGAAATTACAAATTTATTAAGTTTCAAGAAAAGACACGCATATGCATAAATTAGGAGGTTTGAGACTATATGAAAATATATGATGATGCTCACAAATTAGCAAAACAGATAAGAGAATCAAAAGAATACAAAGAGTATAAAGAATTAAAAGAAAATATAGAATCAAATCCAGTAAAAAAAGCACAAGTAGAAGAATTTGAACATTTGAGATATAAAATTCAAGTAGAAACTATGCAAGGAAGCGGAAATGCTACTGAAGCAAAACAAATGTTACAAGAAAAATATGCAGAATTATTAAAAGATGAAGAAATAAAAAAATACTTTGATGCAGAAATACAATTTAATGTTATGATTGCAGATGTAAATAAGATTATTGCTGAAGCAATTAAAGATGTATTATAGAGTTGAAAAATAATTACAATTTAATATAAAATGTAAAAATATATAGTAAAAAACGGAGCACTTAAATACACTAAAATATTTATGTGCTCTTTTTGTAAAATTATGCAATTGAATTCATGTAAATTAAATAAAATTATGTTGATATAAAATTAAAAATTGCAAATGGTAAAAACACTGAGGCGAACATAATTAATAGAAAAGGAGAGGCTTTTTATGATAATAATATTAAGTATTTTAATAACAATGCTACTATTAACAATAGGTTTGAATATTGGCATAAAAGACTTCAAAAAATTAAGAGGAATAGTAGAAGATGAGAAATTAATAGAAACCATAAAAAAATTTCCATGCAATACAGAAATCTGCAAGCAAACATTAAAAAAATTAAATAAGGAAGACGTAAAAGTCGAAGAAGATAATAGTTCAAAGACAAGCGTGTATCTTGTGTTTAAAAACAAAATAGTAATGGGAAAAGCAAATGTAATTACAAGAATACAAACTGTTATACATGAATGTATTCATACGACACAAGACAAGAGACTACTAAAATTTAATGTGATATCTGCCAATATTAATAATTTATATCTTTTAATAATATCAATATTGAGTTTATTTAATAAAATAAGTTATAGTACTGCTACAATTTGTTTGTGGGTTTTAGCACTTATGCAGTTAACATTGTATGCGGTGAGAAGCTTTTTAGAAACAGATGCTATGACAAGAGCAGAATTCATGGCACAAGATTACATAGAAAAAACAGACTATGTTTCACAAGAAGAAAAAGAAAAGATAATACAAACATATAAAGATGTAAATAAAGTTGGAATAAAATCATATAATTATGTGCTATTAATGAAAGCTTTGATAAAATTACTAATATATGCAATAATTATGATGGCAATGGTGGAATTATTATAAATAAAACAGCAAATATGAAATAAAAAAATATAACAAGTTGTTTTACTTTTACACTTTTTTATTTTTGTAATTTAAAATAGAAATGTAAAAATTAATTACGAAGGAGAAATAAGTGATGAAAAGGACAAAACAACAAAATCAAAAATTTAATCAAGGTATAACACTTGTAGCGTTAGTAGTAACTATTGTAGTTTTATTGATACTTTCTAGTGTTAGCTTAAATTTAGTTCTAGGAGATAATGGAATAATAGTAAAAGCAAAAGAGGCGGCTGAAACAACAGCAGCTGCACAAGAAAAAGAGGCAATGGAAAGGAATTTACTTGAGAAGGAACTTGAAAACTCATTATCAACACCGGCTGTCGAGCCAACTGATGGTGTAAAAATACCAACAGGTTTTTATTATGTTGGAGGAACTAAGGCTAGTGGTATTGTAATATCGGATAATAAAAATGATAAAAATAAGTATAGAAATCAAAAAGTTGTAGGAACCGATTTATTAGGAAACCAATATGTATGGATACCATGTACCACAGATAGTACAAGCTCAAAACTTCAATACGCAAGAACCGAATGGGGAGTTGAAGTAGATGGAAATGACAATTCAAGAGCTATAAAAGATGAACTTACTTTAACAGATGCAAGTGTTACATATTCTGATGCAGATACTGCAAATGGTATAAATGCAGATGTTTCAAAAGAGATAGTTGCACAGATAAAGGCAGAAAAGGCAAGCGTAGCCCAATATGGTGGATATTATATTGGAAGATATGAAGTTGGAAGAAATAGTGATACAGCAGTTGTAAAATATAATCAAACTCCATATGCCAGCATAACTTGGAGCACAGCCTATGGTTTAGCAAAAAAAATAATTACAAATTCAGAGGTAAATTCATATTTATGCTCGAGTTATGCATGGGATACGGCAGTTAATTTCATACAAAACAATAGTACAGCTAAAAATTATGCTACAAGTATAGAAGGATTTAACGGAAACTGGAATCCACAGGCAGTAAAAGATCCGAGTGGAAATGTAATTAAACCAGCGGGTACTAGTCAACAATTAAATACGGGGCTTACAACACAGTTCTGTAATATATTTGATATGGGAGGTAACGAAGCAGAATTTACTACTGAGTTAAACCCAGGTACTTCCGAGACGGTTGTGCTTCGTGGTGGTGATTGCAGCGGCTTCGTTCCAGCAGGCAGCCGTTGGGACGATGGTTCAGGCTATGCCGACGTTGTCGTCGGGTTTCGTGCCACTTTATTCTTAAAGTAGCTCTGACCACTGTTAAGATTACAGAAAATATGCGAAAAATGAACTGAAAAGTAAAATAAGAACATAAGGAAAGAAAAACATGGTAAATGATCCGTTAGAAAGATACAAATCATCGGGAACATTGATATTAATTCCTAAAATAGAAGACTATATAAAGTATACATATCAAGTACTTGTAAAAATACCAAGGGTAGAAAAATTTAATATTGGTTCGGAAATAAAAACTTCTTCATTAAGAATGTTAGAATATGCGCATTATTTAAATAAGGATAGGCAAAATGCCTATTCTTACTTGAATAAAATTGATGCTTTGATCAGCTATAATAGGTCTATGGTAAGAATTTTAAATGATGAAAAATCAATAACAAAGAAGAACTATGAGACGTGTATTTCAAAACTTGCTGAAATAGGAAGAATGGTTGGAGGACTGATAAAAGCAAATCCAGATGTTAGAAAGTCGCCAAATGAATAGAATAATAATATCAGGACGTATAAAAAGTATAGATTATAGATTAGTTGATAAGGGAAAAGTATATGCGATTTTATTTATTGAGCTACAAAACGAAAAGTCAGAAGCCAATATTCAGGTGATAGCAAAAAATGGTATGGCAGATTTAATTTATCGAAAATTCGAAATTGAAAGTAATATTTTGATTGAAGGATATATACAGAAAACTCGAAAAAATCTTATAGTGGTTATAAGAAATGCGGAAGAATTAGAAAATGGCGAAATGGATAAGAAATAAATATGATGAGATATTATCATATGAAAGTTTAATGAGAGCACATAAGTTATCTTGCAAAGGCAAAAAGCTAAGAAGAGAAGTTATACTTTTTTCGTTAAAGGAAGAAGAATATATAAAATATTTGTATGAAAAATTAAAGAGTGGAACATATGTACATGGAAAATATAGTGCTTTTAAAGTATATGAACCCAAAGAAAGATTTATAGAAAAAGCACCATATATAGATAGAATTGTACATAGGTGGATAGTAGACAATTTTTTGGCTCCATATTATGTGCCAAGTTTTATAAAGACAACATATGCTTGTATAAAAGATAGACGGAATGCACAATGCAACATTAGATTTGCAATTAGGAATGAGAAAAATGAAAAGAGCATATAGAGATTATTATATATTGAAAATGGATATAAGAAAATATTTTAATAGTATTGATAAAAAAATATTATATAAAATATTAACAAGAAGAATAAAAGATGAGAAGCTATTATGGCTAATACGTCAAATATTAACTGCACAGAAACGTCAAAAGGGCATAGAAATAGGAAATTATACATCACAGACTTTTGCTAATATTTATTTAAATGAGTTGGACCAATATGCAACTAGAAAGTTAAAAATTCCATTTTATTATAGATATATGGATGATATTGTTATTCTTTTTAAAACTAAAAAAGATGCAAAAGAGGCATTGGATAAAATAAAAAAATTTTTAAAAGAACATTTAGAGCTTGAACTAAATGATAAAACTAACATATTTAGAGGAAAACAAGGTGTTAATTTCTGTGGATATAAAATAAATGAAAACAGAATGAAAGTTAGAGATAAGGGAAAGAAAAAATTTAAGAAAAAAGTAAAAAAGTTACTCAGAGAGATAAAAAATGAAAACTTATCTTCAAAAGATGCAAGAATTTATTTGACAGGGCATTTGGGATATTTTAATATTGCAAATACATATACATTAAAAAAGAAAAATATATTATTACAAGATGAATTACTACGAGAAAAAATTATATATTAGGGATAAACTGTAAGCTAATTACTCAACTTCCGAGACGGTTGTGCTTCGTGGTGGTAATTACAACAACAACAATCCAGCAGGCAACCGTTGGGACAATAATTCAGGCAATGCCAACATTAACAACGGGTTTCGTGCCACTCTAATATCATTTTCGATGTATAGGTTTAAGGACCTATGCCAATAAAGTATTAGATATTAAAGAAGTTTATTCCTTCCTATTAAATGGTAAAAATGAATAGAATTTTAGTGCGACTCTGGTAGGAAACGAACGAAACACTAAAATGTTAAATTAAAAATATAGAGAATAGTTGAAAAGAAATGTTATGGAAAAGGAATACTTTCAATAAAGAGATTTGTTGAAAGTATTCCTTTTCTAAGTTTGCTTTTATAATTCATAAAATGTCATAAAAAATATATCCATATTATCCCTTTTTTTAATGTAAGATTTAATAAACTCATAACATGAGTGGAAAATACAATAAATTTATTTAATAGCCTTGCGATATTCCATTAGCTCCGTGCTTTCTCTTGCGAATTTTTGCAATGTGTTAAAAGCTTCACTAACAGAAAGAGTATCTGGATCTATTTTTGCTATATTTTCTATTAAGCTGTCACATTTTTTATAGTACACATATGTATAGTCTGAAAATACTGGACTTTGGGTGGATTCTATAATTTTTACTGAAATATTAGAACCACGAAAGTATGCTAAATATTTATTTAATTGTGAAGCAGGAAAACCACATTTTACAACAGAAGCATTCAGATTTGTTAACTTAAAATTAAACAATTTTGATATATCTTTTGCATCATCATCTAGAAATATATAGAAGATTCCGTATTTAAATAAATAATAAACATCGCGATTTTCTTGCTTTAGCTGTAAGTATCTATTGTATAAAGTACTCATATACACCTCCATAAAACATAAAAATTATATATTAAAAATTGGAAAAAGTATAGAACTATGGGTGGTTGCAAAATTACATTAAATTTATTTAAAAAATAACTAATAGGTAAAACGGAAGGAGAAAAAAATGGCGTATTCGGATAAAATTTATAAAAAGGAAAAATTAATAAGTAGAACATTTTATATTGATGAAAAATTATATTTAGAATTAGAAAGATTATCTAAAGAGGTATATGAAGCTTCAATAAGTAAGTTAATAAATGTGGCGATAGAAGAGTTGATTGAAAAAGAAAAAATAGAAGTATACGAGAATAAAAATAGAACTTGCGTTACAAGGTCTATTCTAATAAAAGAAAGCTTGTTAAAAGGTTTGAGTGAATTGAAGATAAAATATGGTTTATCGATTAGTATGTTAGTTAACATTGCGGTAAAAAATGAAATTATGGAAGAACAAAAATAGAATATTACATTTTTGTTACATTTACTTAAATTGTTGAATAAAACTTTTTGTATTGATATAATTTAACCATACTTATAGACAAAATAGAAAAATATACTAAGGAGAAGGTTGAAATAATTACTCTTTCAACTTTCTGGTGGAAAGGAACGAGGAAAAATGTTGAAATCAAATGTTAGTTATAGCACAGATAAAGACAGCTTTACTGCTGGTAAATCATGTGCTGAAAAAGCAGTTGTAGACTTAATAGAAACTAAAGTTGCTTTTGTATTCAGTTCTGTGAAATATAATCAAAATAAATTGCTAGAAGGTGCAAAATCAGTTCTGGGAACGGCTCCAATAATTGGTTGTACATCATCTGGAGCAATAATTGTACCAGATGGAGTAGTATCATCAGAAAGTGGATTCGCAGGAATGCTTGCAATAGGAGATGACGAGACAGCTGTTGGGGTTGCAGGTTCAGAACGTGGAAAAAATCCAAGAGAAACAGGGAAAAAAGTTGCAAAAGAGGCAATGGCTAAAGTTGGAACAGATAAGGCTCCTGCATATGTATATATGATAGCTTCTCCAGGAGAGGAAGAAGAGTATGTAAAAGGAATTGAAGATATAGTAGGCTGTGTTCCTGTTTTTGGAGGTAGTGCAGCAGATGATTCTATATCTGGAGATTGGAAAATATTTACGAATGATAAATGCTTTTCTGATGGTGTTGCTGTTGCATTTTTCTATACAAATAAATCAATAAGAAATAAATATACTGGAGCTTACCACGAGACTGTAAACTCTGGAATTGTAACAAAATTGAATGGAAGAAGACAGCTAGTCGAAATAGACGGAAAGCCAGCATTAAATGTGTATGCAAAATGGACTGGCAAAAAGGTGAAGGATTTAGTTGGAATGAATTTGTTATCTGCTTCTGTAACAGAGCCTTTAGGAGTAAAAGATAGATTGGGCTCACTAATTGCAATACGTCACCCAATGATTGGAAATGAAGATTTATCAATGAATGTTGGAAACAACTTGGCAATTAATACAGCAGTAATTCAAATGCAAGCAAGTGTTGATGAATTAATAGAAGCAACTGGAAAAACATTAAAGAATGTAAGAACAAACCTTCCATGCGAAGCTGGAGCATATCTTTTAATACATAGTGGAGAAAGAAAGCTTGGAATAAATGAAAGAATTGAAGAAGTTGCAGAAAGACTAAAGAAAGAAGCAAAAGGTGTTCCATTCTTAACAGTATTTACATTTGGCGAATATGGAACAGAAGACCATGGAGAAAATACTTGTGGAAGATTAATGCTTTCATTTACTGGATTTGGCAAGAATAAATAAAAATAGAATGCTAATAATAAAATTGGAAAAGGAGGAAAATCGATTATAGGCTAAAGGTCTATAAAATTGATTATAAAAAATTATGGCTAATACTAGATTTATATTAAATGAGACTTCATATTTTGGATTTGGAGCTAGAGAAGTTCTACTAGATGAATTAAAAGATAGAGGATATAAAAGAGTATTCTTAGTATCTGATAAATCTCTTGTTGATGCTGGGGTTACAGATAAAGTTATAAATATTCTTGAAGAGGGAAAAGTTAGATATGAATTATATGATGATGTAAAACCAAACCCTTCAATTGATAATGTATTACACGGATATAAAAAGAGCAGATGGTTTAGACCAGACGTTATTCTTGCAGTTGGTGGTGGTTCTAGCATGGATACTGCAAAGGCAATATCTATACTTATGACAAACCCAGATAGAGACGATGTAGTTTCACTAAATGGACCATCAAATACAAAGAAAAAAGGACTTCCAATGATTGCAATGCCAACAACGGCAGGAACTGCAGCAGAAGTTACAATTAACTATGTAATAACAGATGAAGAAAGAGAAGTTAAAATGGTTTGTGTCGATCCACATGACATACCAGTTTTAGCAATAGTTGATACAGAACTTATGGCTTCTATGCCTAAAAAGTTAGCTGCTGCAACTGGAATGGATGCATTAACACATGCAATTGAAGGATATATAACAAAGGCACACAACACAATGTCTCAAATGTTTTCTATGAAAGCAATAGAGTTAATTTATAAAAACTTAGCTAAAGCTGTAAATGACAAAGACCAAAAAGCAATAGATGATGTTGGATTAGGCCAATATATAGCTGGAATGGGATTCTCAAATGTTGGACTTGGAATAGTTCATTCAATGGCACACCAATTAGGAGCTGTTTATGATACTCCACACGGCTTAGCAAATGCAATATTACTTCCAACTGTATTAGAATTTAATGGAGCTGTTTGTGCAGATTTATATAAAGAAATTTTAACACAAGGTATGGGAATAAATGCAATGAAATTTACAGATGAAGAAGCTGTAAAAACACTATGCGAAAAAGTAAGAGATTTATCTGAAGCTGTTGGAATTACTCAAACAGTAAAAGATGTAGGAGCAAAGAAAAAAGACTTTGCAATGCTTGCAGATAAAGCAATGGAAGACCCTTGCAAACCAGGAAATCCAAGAGAAGTAACAAAACAAGACTTTATAGATTTATACGAAAAAGCTTGGTAATCATTATAACAATTGAAGAAAAATCGCCCAAGAGGGACGCCCCTTTTGGGGCAATTTTGGAATTTAAAAATAATATTTGTAAAAATAAGACAAAGGATAGAACTCCTTTGTCTTATTTTAGTGCTGTTCTGGTATAAAATAGTCTACTACTCCATAAATTAATGCCCCTATCATTGCTGCTATCCAAGATATAGAATACCCAGCTACGAAAAATTGTGTAGCATACAAGACAACGGCTGCAAGGACAAACCCTACAAAGCCTTTTCCAAATGCACTTGCATGAAGTCCGGTAAATTTAACAAGCAAAAAATCTATAACAGTTAAAACAACTGCTGCTAGTGCTAGAGCCCAAATATTGTTTATAGTAAATCCTGGTGTAAAAAATGCAGTTATAGCAAGTATTACAGCAGATGTTACAAACCTTAAAATTACTTGCGCAAATGTATTGGAATGAGAGTAATTTCTTGCATCAATATTATTGTTATCCATGATTAAACCTCCTAAAATGAATTTATTTTTAGTATTTACAGAAAAAAATAAATTATTCAAACTGATGAATAAATACAAGAAAATAGCAAAAAATAAAAATGAAACAGCGATCAAATTAATACATAGAATTAACATAATGTAAAAACTATATTGATGATCAGATATATTTGAGCTAAAAAATAGAAAAATTCAAATTTTTAAAATATAAAATAAATGGTTTATGGATAAATCCAATGAAAATTCAAATATCTAGTAAGAGGAAAAATTAATGTTAGCAACTTTTATAAGGTCGATTATTATTTATATAATTGTATTAATTGTAATGAGATTAATGGGAAAACGTGAAATAGGGCAGATGCAACCGTTTGAACTTGCAATATCAATAATGATAGCAGACTTGGCATCAATTCCAATGACTGATATTGGAATTCCAATTTCAAATGGAATAATTCCAATTTTAGGTTTACTGGTAATGCATCTAGTAATATCTATATTGAACATAAAAAGCAGTAAAATAAGAGAATTTATATGTGGAAAACCAACAGTGCTAATAAATAAAGGAAGAATAGACGAGAACCAGATGAGAAAAGAACGTTTTACTTTAAACGAGTTAGAAGAAAAATTAAGAAGCAATAATGTTATGAATATTGGAGATGTAGAATTTGCAATACTAGAAACTAGTGGAGATATTTCTGTAATACAAAAACCTAATAAAAGAACGACTACACCTGAAGATTTTAACATTATGCCAGATTATGAGGGAATGACATATAATCTTGTAATAGATGGTAAAATATTGAATGAAAATTTGAAATTAATAGATAAGAATTATGATTGGCTGAAAAAACAAACGCAAAAATTTCAAATGATACCAGAAGAGGCACTAATTGTAACAATAAATGAAAAAGGAAATATATATTGCCAAAAGAAAGAAAAAGATTAATTTTTTTGTAAACTTGCTATAAGCAAAAAATATTAGAAAAATTCGATAAAATTAGGAAAATTTAGGGAAGGAAAAATTATCAATATGAAAAAAGAACTTATTATAGTAATTATAATAGTTATAGCAATAATCATATTAGACACAATAACACATAATTATACAAAAATAAATTTTGCAAAAATAAATGAACAATTGGAACAAATAAAAGAAATTAGTGAAGATATGTATATAATGGAAAAAGAACAAGATATTGCTGAAAATACTAGCAAAGAGGAAAAAGAAAATGACAATAAAACTAGTAAACAAGAAAAACTAAAAGAAAAAATAAAAACTATGGAAGAAGACTGGAAAACTATAAATAATAAGACTGCACTTTACATAGAGCACGAAGAATTAGAAAAAGCAAATGTGTCTATGGTAAAATTTAAAAGATATATTCAATTAGAAGAATATATAGAAGCAATTGCAGAATTAGAAAATTGCAAATATATTTTAGACCATATAAGAGATAAAGAAGCAATGCAGATTATTAACTTATTTTAAAAAATTAAATCCAAATTATTAAAAATTGCGGTATGGTGCTCTTAACCAGAGATTCTAAATGATTCTTTAAAAGTCACTTTTACCTTAATTTTTTAAATTTGAATTTGATTACATTACTCTATAAAAGATGATAGTGCTAAAATATTCTAAACAATAAACCAGTAAAAAATATGTATGCATATCTATAAAACTTTGTGTTTAAAAATTGTTTTTTGTTGTATTCGAAAAAGGACTTTAAGGCACTGCGTTTATCAACAATAGTAATCAAAAAGCTTTCTCTATATTTAGGAATACTTAACAAAGTTACAGGCCACATGTGTTTTACGATTATGTCTTTTTCTTTATCATTTAAATTAAATAGTTTTTCTGCATTATATAAAGCAATTTGAGGGTGAAGAAAAGCATGAAAATGTTTTAAATGCAGTTTCTTTTTAGAACCTCTCCAGTCATACAAAAATAAATCATGTAGCATTGCACCTCTAGCTGCAGAAACATAATCCCAGCCATATTTTTTGCAAAATAAATATGACCAATAGGCAACTTCTAAACAATGCTCATAACAAGAACAATCGTAGTGTTGCCTAAAATTTTTCATCTGTTTTACTGTAGGATTTTCTAAAATATCTTTTGTTATATTTAAAAATTCAATTATATTATCATAGTTATATGTATGTACACTAACTTTTTTTTCTCTAACTTTTAAAGTTTGCATCTTATGTTATTACCTCTATGTTCATTTCTTAAATTTATTATAAACACAATAAAAGTCTATGTCAATAAAAAAATAAGAGATTAAAATGGTATTTTCTTGCAATATTTTTAAAAATAATACTAGACAAAAACACTTGTTTGTGTTATTATTGGTTCAATGAAGTTTTTATCATTATAGCTATGAAAAAATTTTTGTTATAAATTAAAAATGAATTTGCAAAGCAAGAAATGGAAGTACTTATGATTGATTTAAAACAGAGTGTTCAATATATTAAGGGGGTTGGACCGAGTAGGGCAAAGTTATTAAGCCTGATTGGTGTAAATACTGTTGAAGATTTGATTAATTATTATCCGAGAACGTATGAGGATAGAACAAAAATAAAAAAGATAGAGGAGCTTCAAGATGGAGAAGATGCTCTTATTGAGGCTGTGACGGTAACTGCTGCAACCGTTTTTAAATTAAGAAGAAATATGTCTGTTTCAAAAGTTATGGTGCAGGACGATACTGGTAGATGTTTAATTACGTGGTTTAATCAGGATTATATGAGAAATGTAATTCATGCACACGAGAAATATAGATTTTTTGGAAAAGTTACTAAAAAACTGGGGCAAATAGAAATGGCGTCACCTGTTTTTGATGAGGAAGGAAAAAGCAAGAATACAGGTAAAATTGTGCCTGTTTATTCTACTACAAAAGGATTGCCAGACTCAGCAATAAGGCAAGCTGTTGAAAATGCACTTTCGATGGTAAATGCGAAATTACAAGAAACATTACCAGAATATATAACTAAAGATTATCATTTAATGGAACTAGATCAAGCAGTAAGAGAAATTCACTTTCCAAGCAAAATGGAAAATTTGGCGAGAGCAAGAAATAGGTTAGTATTTGAAGAATTGCTAACATTTCAACTTGCTTTATTAAGCTTGAAGGAACAATATGATAATGAAATAAGAGGCATAAAATACAGCAAAGATGTACATATGTCAGACGTAATAAATACATTACCATTTAAATTAACAAAAGCTCAATTAAGAGTTCTTGAAGAAATAGACAATGACATGGAATCGGAAAAGCCAATGAATAGGCTTTTACAGGGAGATGTTGGCTCTGGTAAGACCGTAGTTGCAATGATTGCAGCATATAAGGCTGTGAAGAGTGGCTATCAGGTTGCAGTAATGGCTCCAACAACAATACTTGCAACACAGCACATAAATAATTTTAATAAAATATTAGAGCCATTTGGAATACGTTGTGGGTTACTGGTAAGCAGTCTAACAAAAAAACAGAAAGGAATACTCCTAGAAAAATTAAAAAATGGTGAAATAGACATATTAATTGGAACTCATGCTCTTTTACAAGAAAATGTAGAGTTTAAAAATGTAGGACTAATAGTAACAGATGAGCAACACAGATTTGGCGTAAAACAAAGAAGTGTAATTGCTGGTAAAGGAAAAAATCCAGATGTACTGGTAATGACTGCAACTCCTATCCCAAGAACACTAGCAATAATAGTATATGGAGATTTAGATATTTCTATAATAGACGAACTACCACCAAACAGGAAGAAGATTGATACAATAGCAGTAAAAGAAAATATGACAGATCGAATAATTCAGTTTATAAAGAAAAATGTGGACGAAGGTAGACAAGCATACATAGTATGTCCATTTGTAGATGAAAACGAAGAAATGATGGATGTAAAATCTGTAGAAAAACTAGCAGAAAATTATAAGAACGAAGTGTTTAAGGATTATAATGTAGAAATATTACATGGAAAAATGAAACCAAAAGATAAAGAACAAGTAATGCAAGACTTCAAAGAAAACAAAATAAGCATACTAATTTCTACAACTGTAATTGAGGTTGGGGTGGATGTACCAAATGCAAACATAATGGTAATAGAAAATGCTGAAAGATTTGGCCTAGCCCAGTTACACCAATTAAGAGGAAGAGTTGGAAGAGGAGAATTTAAGTCATATTGTATACTAAAATATAACAGTAATTCTGCAATAGTAAGAGAAAGAATGAAAACAATGACAACAACAGAGGATGGCTTTAAAATAGCAGAAAAAGACTTAGAACTAAGAGGCTCTGGAGAATTCTTCGGGACAAAACAACATGGACTACCAGAATTTAGAATAGCAAATATATTTGAAGATGTTAAAATACTAAAACTGGTACAAGAACTTGCACTAAAAATAGAAATGAATGATCCAAAACTAGAAAAAGAAGAAAACAAAAAATTAAAGGCATTAGTAAATAGAGTGAGAGAAGAAAGAATAGAATTATAAGAAAATTTCTGAAAACCCTTGCATTTTTTCCATAAAAAGGGTATAATAATATTGACATAAGAAGTACGGCAGAAGAGTGGAAACAAATTCCACTCTTCTACAATGTTATAAGACAACATTTAATATGAATATAGGGAGGTATATCTTGTCTAAAATAGAAGAAAAAGTAGAAGAGCTCGTTACAAAGCCAATAAATGAACTTGGTTACAGAGTGTACGATGTTATGTACGTAAAAGAAGGCAAAGACAATTATTTAAGAATATTTATAGATAATGATACTGGAATTAGCTTAGATGATTGCGAAAAGGTAAACAATGCAATTACAGATATGCTAGATGAAGCGGATTATATAAAAGACCAATATTTTCTTGAAATTTCGTCTTCTGGAGTAGAAAGACATATTAGAAAAGATTCGCAGTTGCAAGAGCATATTGACAAAGATATAGATGTAAAGTTGTTTAAACCATTAAATAAGCAAAAAGAACTTGAAGGAAATCTTAAACAATTTAACGAAAAGACCATTACATTAATCATAAATGAAGAAGAAATTACAATAGAAAGAAGTAACATTAGCTCGATGAAAAGAGCTTTTAAATGGGAATAATATAATTGAAAGGAATGATTGGAAAATGAAGAAGAATGTAAAAAAGGTAGAAAACAAAGGAATTGATAGTACAGAATTAATAATGGCACTAGATGAACTTGAAAAAGAAAGAGGAATAAAGAAAGACTATGTTATAGAATCTATAGAAACAGCTTTAGTTACAGCATATAAGAGAAATTTTGATGTTACATCAGACAATGTAAAAATTACTCTAAACCGTGAAACAGGTGAGACACACGTTTATGAAGAACTTAATGTAGTAAACGAAGTTGAAGATTGGGATACACAAATTTCAGTAGAAGACGCTAAGAAAATTGACCCAAGATATAATGAGGGAGATGTTGTTGAAAAGGAATTAATGCCAAAGAACTTTGGTAGAATTGCAGCTCAAACAGCAAAACAAGTTATAGTACAAAGAATAAGAGAGGCTTCAAGAGAAGTAATATTCAGCGAATTCAATGAGAAAAAAGGAGAAATAGTTTCTGGTATAGTACAAAAAGTTGATAAGAACATTGTTGTATTAGATTTAGGAAAAATTGAAGGTATAATGCCACTTAAAGAACAAATACCAACAGAACATTACTATGTAAACCAAAAATTAAGAGCTTGTGTTGCAAACGTTGAAAAAGGTGCAAAGGGTTCAACACAAATAATAGTTTCAAGAGCAAATAACGATTTCTTAAGAAAATTATTCGAGCTTGAAATTCCAGAAATTTATGAAGGGTTAATCGAAATTAAGAGCATTTCAAGAGACCCTGGAAAGAGATGCAAAGTCGCAGTATATTCTCCAAATGAAAACATAGACCCAGTTGGTTCTTGTGTTGGACAAAAAGGAATTCGTATTCAAAATATAATAAACGAATTAAGCGGAGAAAAAATAGATGTAATAGAATGGAACGAAGATCCATCTACATACATTGCAGAAGCTTTACTTCCAGCAAAGGTTATGGCTGTTGATATTAAAGATGAAGAAAGATTTGCTCAAGTAATAGTTCCAGATGACCAATTATCATTAGCTATTGGCAAAGCAGGACAAAATGCAAGACTTGCAGCTAAATTAACAAACTGGAAAATAGATATAAAGAGTGAATCTCAATTTAGAGAAATGATACAAGAGCTACAAGCAAATGATGAAGAAAAAGAAGAAGCTGAGAGCGAAGAAGTTGCTGAAGATGTAGAAAACGTTGATGAAACAAATGTAGAAGAGGTAAACGGAGTAGAAAACGTTGAAACATCAGAAGAAAATAAAGACGAAGAATAAAAGGAAGTGTGATACTTGAAGAAAATACCACAAAGAACTTGCTTAGGTTGTAATGAAGCAAAACCTAAAAATGAATTGATAAGAATTGTAAAACAGAGTGATGGCAAAATATTCGTAGACAAAACAGGAAAGGCTGAAGGACGAGGTGCATATATATGTAATAATGTAGAATGCTTGGAAAAGGCCATGAAGTCAAAAAGATTGAGCAGAAGCTTTGCAACAGAAATAAACAACGAAATTTATGAAAGCTTAAGAGGTGTAATTATTGATAAGGAAAGAAAATAAAAAGGAATTAAGCACAAGAATAAATATAGGGGGGTGGAATTATTGGGTAAAATAAAAATTCACGAACTAGCAAAAGAGATAGGAATGGCAAGCAAAGATGTACTTGAAAAAGCAAAGTCGCTAGGCATAGATGTGGCAAGCCATTTAAGCAATGTGACTGATGAACAAGCAACAGAAATTAGAAATGCATATTCAAAAAATAATAAAAATAATGTGAAAAAGGAAAATAAAGTGGAAAGTAAGAAAGAAGCAAAAAAAGAAACAAAGAAAGATAACAAAAAAGATACTCCAGTAATTATTAGAAGAGAAGTTATATTAAATGATGAAGAGGATTCTAAGAAAGAAGCTAAGAAGGCTGAAGAAAGAAAAGACGTAGGATTTGTAAAAAGGAGAAATAATAACGATTATAATATCGTTTACAGAAATAAACCTAATAAACCTCTTACAGTAAATGAATTATTTGGACTTGGTAAAAAGGAAGAAAAGCCAAAGGCAGATGTAAAAGCCGAAAGTGCAAAGAAAGAAGAGAGTACTGCTAAAGCTACTACAACTGCAGTAAAAACAGAAACTGCAAAAGTAGAAAAAGCTGAAGCCACAAAGGCAGAAACAGTAAAGACTGAACCTGTAAAAACAGAAGCTCCAAAGCCAGAAGTTAAAGCAGAAGTAAAACAAGAAACTGTAAAAGCAGAAAGCTCAAAAACTGAAGTTGTAAAGAATGATAGAACTGAAGCTCATGACAGAAATGACAATTATAGAGGAGAAAATTCTAGAAACGACAACAGAGGCGAGTATTCAAGAAACGATTCTTTCCAAAGAAGAAATAACTTCAATAATGGAAATAGAGAATTTGGAAATAACAATGGTAACAGAGACTTTAACAATAACAGAAACCAATTCCAAAGAAATAATAACTTCAATAGAAATGATAGATTCCAAAATAACAATCAATCAAGAGACGGTTACAGACAAAATAATCAAAATGGTCAAAATAATAGATTTAATAATGGCAATAATGGTTATAATAGAAATAACCGTGATAATAACGGATTTAACAGAAATAATCGCGATAACAGCGGCTTTAATAGAAACAATAATCGTGATAATAATGGCTTTAACAGGAACAACAATGGTGGTTTCAACAGAAGACCATTAGACGAGAAGAGATTAGACAAGAAGATTAACGATATATTAGAAACTGAAATTGTTGAGAAAGAAAGCCAAAGAGATTATTCTACAAAGGCAAGTTTTAAGGCAAAAAGCAATAAATATGATGAAAATAAGCAAAATAAGAATAAGTCTAGAAGATTCAATGGCGAAGAAGAATATGATGAGGGCAAGTTAAAGAACCTAAAACAAGTAGATAAGCTTTCTAACATGTTTGGAGACCAAGAAGGAGGAATGCTTGATTACTACGATTTGTCAACAGAACGTGGTAAGAAAGGCAAACGTAAAAACCAAAAGAATACTGAGGAAAGAAATAAGCAAAAAATATTTAAGTTAACAGAAATAACAATTCCAGAGAGTATAAGTGTTAAAGATTTGGCAACAGAGTTAAAGAAAACAAGTGGTGAAGTAATAACAAAGCTTATGGGATTAGGAATAATGGCAACTATAAATCAAGAGCTAGATTTCGATACAGCCTTCTTAGTAGCAGAAGAATTTGGTGTAACAGCCAACAAGAAGGAAGAAGTTAAAGAAGAAGATATATTATTTGACGAGTCAGAAGATAAGGCAGAAGACTTAGTTCAAAGACCACCAGTAGTTGTTGTTATGGGACACGTTGACCATGGTAAGACATCACTTCTAGATGCAATTAGAAAGACAAATGTAATCGAAGGTGAAGCTGGAGGTATTACTCAACATATTGGTGCATACAAGGTATCAATAAATGGAAGAGAAATTACATTCTTAGACACACCAGGACACGAGGCATTTACAAGCATGCGTGCTAGAGGTGCTCAAATTACAGATGTTGCAATACTTGTTGTTGCAGCAGATGATGGTGTAATGCCACAAACTGTAGAAGCTATAAACCATGCTAAAGCAGCTGGAATTCCAATAATAGTTGCAATAAACAAAATTGATGTACCAGGAGCTAACCCAGAAAAGGTAAAACAAGAATTAATGAAATATGAATTAGTTCCAGAAGAATGGGGTGGAGATACAGTATTTGTAGAAATTTCTGCAAAACAACATATCAACATAGACCAATTACTAGAAATGGTATTATTAGTTTCAGACATGCAAGATTTAAAAGTAAATCCAAATAAGCAAGCTAAAGGTGTTGTAATAGAAGCAAGACTTGATAAAGCAAAAGGTCCTATCGCATCTGTATTAGTACAAAGAGGAAGCTTAGACGTTGGAGACACAGTAGTTGTTGGAACATCAATTGGTAGAATTAGGGCAATGAAAGACGATAAAGGAAAACGTGTTAAATGTGCAGGTCCTTCTACACCAGTAGAAATTATGGGACTTACAAAAGTACCAGAAGCAGGAGAAACTTTCTATGAAGTTAAAGACGAGAAAATGGCTAAACACTTAATAGAAAGAAGAGAAAGAAAAGCAAGAGAAGATGCTATGAATGCATACAACAAAGTAACATTAAGCAATCTATTCGAGCAAATGGAACATGAAAACTTAAAACAATTAAACATAATTGTAAAAGCAGATGTTCAAGGTACAGCAGAAGCATTAAAGCAATCTCTTGAAAAATTATCTGATAATGAAGTTGCAGTAAAAGTAATACACTCAAATGCAGGAGCTATAAATGAATCTGATGTTAACCTAGCAAAAGCTGCAAAGGCTATAATAATAGGATTTAATGTAAGACCAAATGCAACAGCAAAAGAAGTTGCAGAAAAACAAGGAGTAGAAATCAAGTTATATTCTGTAATTTACCAAGCATTAGAAGATGTTGAAGCTGCAATGAACGGATTACTAGATCCAGTTTATGAAGAAAAAGTAATCGGAAATGTAGAAGTAAGACAAACATTCAAAGTTTCAAATGTTGGAACAATCGCTGGTGGATATGTAAAAGACGGAAAAGTTGAAAGAAATGCCGGAGTAAGAGTAATAAGAGAAGACGTTGTAATACACGAAGGCAAACTTGCATCATTAAAGAGATTTAAAGATGATGTTAAAGAAGTTGCTAAGGGATTCGAATGTGGTCTTCAAATTGAGAATTACAATGATATCAAAGAAGGCGACATTATAGAAGTGTTCATAATGGAAGAAATAAAAAGAACAAAAAAATCAAAAGTTCAACAAATTTCGCAAGAACATGGAATGAATAATAAATAATTGCTTTCTAGGAAATAATTTATTTTAGAAAATTTGCCATGTCGTGCTTGGTCGGGGCTCATTCGACCCCTCTAGGCGCACTCCAGACAAATTTTCTAAAATATAAATTATTTCCCAATAAAGTAAAAAATGTATTTGTTTCCAAAACGTAGGAAAGGAATTTTTAGAGAAAATGAGTAAAAATGAAGCTAGACTCGGCAGAGTTAATGAAGAATTAATGAAAGCCTTAAGCCAAATAATAACTTATGAATTGAAAAATCCTGATGTTACAGGAATGATAAGTGTTACAAGAGTAAAAGTAACACCAGACTTAAAGTATGCGAAAGTATATGTAAGTATGTTTAATTCAAAGAGTGTAGAAAAAACTATGCAAGGTTTAAAAGACTCTTCTGGCTTTATGAGATCACAAGTTGCTAGAATGGTCAATTTAAGAATTACTCCAGAACTTGTATTCGAATATGATGATTCGATTGAACATGGAGAAAGAATAGACAACATTTTAAAGCAAATTAGTGAACAAGATAAAGCAATAAAAGAGAAAAAATAATATTTTTAGGGACAGCACAACTATAATATGCGGTCCCTAAAAGTGTATAAGGTCTTATAATAATTAGAATTTTGACTACGTCAAACTTCATTTACAACGCGGTTACATACACAAAGTATGCGCCCTTGCCTTGTAAATTCGTTTTCCTTGCCAAAATTTAATTCTTTCAAGACCAAAATATAGGAAGGAACAATAATGACTTTAGATAATATTTTAAAAGAAATAAAAAAAGCAAATACCATTGTAATAGTAGTACACGAAAATCCAGATGGTGACGCCATTGGAAGTGCACTTGCTATGAAGTTGGCATTGAAGCAATTAAACAAAGAAGCAGACGTAATAATACCAGAGTATCCAAGTGCATTTAGCTTTTTGCCAGGAGTAGAAGAAATAAAGAAAGAATCCGATATACAAGAATACGATTTAGCAATAGCTTTAGACTGTGCAAATATTAAATTGTTAAATGGATTTGCAAAATATTTTGATAATGCAAAAGTTAAGGTGGCAATAGATCATCACAGTAGTAATACTATGTATGCTGACTATAATTACATAAACCAAGACTCTCCAGCATGTGCTCAACTTTTATTAGTTGCATTTAGCTACTTTGGAATAGAAGTAACTAAAGAAATAGGAACTTGCATTTTAGCAGGAATAATAACAGATACAGGTGGATTCAGATATTCAACAGTTACTGCAGAAACTTTCAGATTTGTTGCAGAGCTATGCGAAAAAGGTGTTAAAGTATCACAAGTATATGATAGAGTTTTCTCAAACAAGACAAGAGCAAAATTTGAGTTACATAGAATTGCACTAGAAAGAATTGAATTTTTAGAAGAGGGCAAAATAGCCTATACATATATAACAAAGGCTGACGAAGAAAAAGTTGGAGCCGAAAATGGAGACTACGACGGTATTGTAGAAAATGGTAGAGATGTTGAAGGTGTTGAGGTTTCATTATTCTTAAGAGAAACCAGTAAAGGAATAAAAGCTTCGATACGTTCTAAAAACTATGTAAATGCAGCAGAAATTGCAATGATGTTCAGTGGCGGCGGACACCTACGTGCAGCGGGCTGTAGCAATTTACCAGGAAGCATAGAGCAAGTAAAAAATCAAATGATAAACAGAATAAGAAGCTGCTTAAAATAAATTTAGGAGACGCCCAATAGGGACGTCCCTTTTTGGGTGAAAAGGAGCATTAAATTGAACGGAATAATTTTAATAAACAAAGAAAAAGGCTGTACATCACATGATGTAGTTTACAAAGTAAAAAAGCTAACAAATTCTAAAGTCGGACATACTGGAACATTAGACCCTAACGCGACAGGTGTATTACCACTTTTAATAGGAGAAGCAACTAAAATTTCTAAATATTTAATAAATCATGGCAAAGAATATGAAGTTGTATTAGAACTTGGCAAGAAAACATCAACAGCAGATATAGAGGGAGAAGTAATTGAGGAAGAGGAGATTCCAGCTGGAAGTTTAGAAGAGCAATATGTAAAAGAAGTTTTAAAAACATTCATTGGAAAGCAAGAACAGACTCCACCAATTTACTCAGCAATAAAAGTAAATGGAAAAAAGCTATACGAATATGCAAGAAAAGGACAAGAAGTAAAACTAGAGCCAAGACAAATAGAAATATATGATATTGAGCTTGTAAACATAAATAAAACAGAAAAACAAATAAATTTTAAAGTGCAATGCTCAAAAGGAACTTATATAAGAAGTTTATGCGAAGATATAGCAGAAAAACTCGGAACCGTTGGCTTTATGAAAGAGTTAAAAAGAACTGTGGTTGGAGACTTTAAAATAGAAAACGCAATCACAGTAGAAGAGTTAAAAGAAAAAATAGAGAATAAAGACTACTCTTGCATAATTTCTATAGAAGAAATATTTAAACATAATAATAGAATAGACCTAAATACACAAGATTATAGCAAATATGTAAATGGAGTAAAGCTAGATATAGAAAATTGTAAAATAACAGAATTTGATGTGACACGAAGAAATGTTAAAGAAGAAACACAGAAAAACAATTTAACAGATGAAGCATATAGAATATACTTAGACAATAAATTTATAGGACTTGGAACTGTGTGCGACAATAAATTAAAAAGAGATTTGCTTTTGCTAGACTAACTACATTGAAAGTTAAAATCCGGCAAGAAATATGAACTAAAATTTAACAGCAATTTAGTCAAAAATTAAATAAAGTTGCTATCGCATAAACTAAAAACATAGAGTAACTATTTTGTAAAAGAACTAGACTCAAGATATTTCCATGGAGTACTTTTAAACAATATGTAAACGGTTAGCTAATGGGTAGAAACCTATTATGAATTATATAGCGATTAACCATTTGACCATATTAATATAAATATGAAAAATATCCTTAAGTAATGAACTTAAGGACTAATTTTTTTATAATACTATCACTAAAAAGTCAATGATGCAATAGATTAAAAGGAAAAAAATAAAATGATACGGTTTTGAAATTTTTTTGCAATTTTTATGTAACAATTAGGTAATCAATGTATTTTCAACTGTTTGTGCATTATCTAGCAATCTTTAAGTTCATTACTTAAAAATTACTTAGGAGGAAGAAAATTATGTTAAAAAACAAAAAAGGAATCACACTAGTTGCGTTAGTCGTTACAATCGTAGTTTTGTTAATTCTTGCAGGAGTAAGTATAAACTTAGTGCTAGGAAACAATGGAATAATAGCAAAAGCAAAAGAAGCAGAAACAAAATCTGCAGAAGCAAGCCAAAACGATTTAAAAGGAATAAATGCATTAACAGAAGAAATGAACAATGCACTAGGAGAAAAGCCAAAAGTAGATCTATCAAAATATAAAATAGGAGATTACGTAAATTACGCATATGACACAGCCGAAAATTATAAAATACCATTTGAAACATGGGGGGATACAAACTTCCTATCAGATGGAATACCCCAAACAACAGGATTAAAATGGAGAATATTAAATATAGATGAAGCAAACGGAACAGTAGACTTAATAAGTGAAAATCCAACAGGAACAGGTGTATGGTTTAGTGATATATTAGGATATAACGATGGACCATACTTAATGAATGAAATCTGTAAAGCGCAATATAGTAATAAGAGTTTAGGAGTAAATGCACGTAGTATAAATCTATTAGACATGGAAAAGCACTTAACAGCAGCAGGAATAGCAGCAAGAAATGCATATACCAATAGCAGTTCTGGAAAAAAATATGGAGAAACAAAAACATATACAAGTAACACAAAATATCCAAGCTTATATGCAGGACAAAAGGGAGCAGGAGTGGATGTAGCAGAGAAAAACGCAAGTTCAATATTGCAAGACCACACAAAAGGAAATGACCCATATGAAGAGAGTAAAGCAATAGCAACAACAGAGCCAACAAATGATAATAGATTAGGAACAGGAAATCCATTAACAGTAACGCAAACATTTTATCTTATATCAATAAATAAGGATAATTATGGAGATGCAGGAAGTGTATTAAGCAATTCAACATGGTACTGGGTGGCTTCGCGCTATGTCAATACTAGCTCAGACAGAGCTTACTTCGGTTTGCGCTATGTTGACACTAAAACAACTGCCAAACATGTCTTGTTCAGCTCGTACGGCGATCGTTACAACACTAACAGTTGTCTTCGCCCCGTAGTTTCTCTATCATCTAGTCTTCTAACAGGAGAGAAAACGAATAATGCTTGGAATTTAAGTAAGTAGAGAAGATGAATGAAAAAACAATGAGCTAGGGAGGTGGGTGGGAGAAAAATGCCCACAGGGTCAACATAAAACAAATAAACCGATAGTGTATTATGTGTGATAGTGTATTATATGGTGTGTAAATAAAATTTACACACCATATAATACACTATCAAGTAGCAAAATAAAAATAGAGCTTCAAGAAGGATATGTAAGCGATTAATTTGAAGGCGTAAAATATTCTACATACAAATTAATTAACTTTTAATAACTAAATTTAAGTATGACAAATCTTTTGTTATGCAAATTCGAGGAGGTTTACATATGCCAACTGAAAAGAAAAGCATATTACAACCAAAGAATGATGTAGTGTTTAAAGCATTATTTTCAAGAGGAAAACCAAGGA